>CEWK01021431.1_pt1 | contig 35433 bp, 14 predicted proteins | sample 531431 | NCBI WGS metagenome assembly CEWK01 (sample SAMEA2623059, study PRJEB7988) | marine metagenome | isolation source: saline water (ENVO:00002010), including
GAGGAGGAGGAGGAATCACCTCCAGTTCCCAATGAGACGCCTGTTGAGAGTGATATTTCTTCTATAGATTCGCTAGCTGACTCCCTATCCCTTCTAGAGGATGAATGGGAGCCAGATTCAGACGCAGTGACCCATGATCCTTTTGAAAGTAATATTCCTTTAGAAAAAAATCAGTGGCCTACAACATCAATTGATCAGGAAACAATCCAATCGGAAGTAGCCCAAGCAATAGACTCATTCGAGCTGGTTAGCGAACCCGAATTAAATCAACCAGATGAGACAAAGACGCCCAGACAATCCCCATTCCTGCGATCCGCGTCAGAAGTAGATTCTATTCCTGGAGACAAACTCCACGCTACGCTAAGTGAAACAGAAAAATCAGTACTGAACCCAGACGGAACAATAAGGAAACAGTTCATTGATGGGGAACTTATTCTGAGGAACTCAAGTAAGAAACATAGGGCTTGGGATATTGAGGTTCATCTAGAATCAATAGACTCCACAGATTTTGGAGATCGAGTATCGTCAGTTAAGGAGCTAGATCCTACTGAGGAGACGGCGATACCTTACACTGCTTCTGGACCAAGAATGTTAGTTCTGAAGGAGTCGATAGATACAGAGAGCTCCAGAGACGAGGAGCCAAGCCTATCCATGGTCTTCTCAGACTCTCCTCAGGAAATAGAAATTAATATTGAGATCGAGAATGTTTCACCGGCTCCACTTTACGATGTCGAGGTTAAGAGGACTATTCCAGAATCTTTCATTCTTCCAGATGACAGCATCTACAGTGTCGAGAAAGACTCAGTGGTATGGGATATAGGACGGATGAACATAGGGGAGAAAAGAAATCTAGCCATCTCCGCGAGGGTAAACACAGAATCGGTTGAAAAGATAAATGCCGGAGTCACATCAGCAACTTACTCCTCAGAGGCAACAGTCTCTAGAGCAAGATTCGACAGGGTGAGCGGATCCGGACGTCAATTTTCATATGTTAACGCAGAGGAGGATGACAGACCAGGCGTTTGGCACTGTACATGCGTTTTCGAAAATAAATCATCCTTCGTAGTCTCACTTTCTGGTGCAACTGTAAGGCTAATAGGGCGGGAAGATCCAATATTGGAAGTTTCAGATATTAGGCAAGATGTCCCCCCGGAGGGTAAATGGGACTCTATGGTGAAGAGAGTTGAATCTGATGATCAACCAAGCTTCACTCAGGAAATTAGATTTTCGATTCTTCCAAGGGTTTCAGTACAATCTTCTGGAACCGTGGAATTGAAGGAACAGCAACTCACGGTTCTCGACGCGGCTCTTCAAAAGAGGTTTGACAAGTCACGGATAAAATCATACATCTCATCCAAGGTTGAAACAGTGATCACGCTTGAGAATACTGGAACCTCTGAGATCAATGTTCTCCGAGTTCTTGATGATATTCCCGGGATTTTTGACACTCCGAACACAGAAGATATTTCCATAGAGATAGAGGGTACTGAACTCAAACAGGAGCAATACAGAATTGATCTGGTAAATGGGACGCAATTAGAGGAGAAATATGTCTCTCCTGATAGGGAAGGTAACTCCCTGAGGATGACAATAGGTACCTCTGCTCCATTGGGCTTACAACCTGGAAAGGCAGTGGTAATCAGATACCCTCTTTTAGCACCCGATCCCTCCCCTAGAAATGAGTTACTGGTTGCTCCGATAAAGGTCGATTTCAGTTCAGAAAGATTCGGTCCAGTTGCCACCAGGACGGTAGACAAGCCTCCAATAATTTCGGTAGTTCACAAAAGGAGAAACATAAGTACAGGCAAGGAGGTCTTCCCGGGCGGAAAACCAGGGCAATACGAAATAATGCTAATGTTCCACAACAGCTCTGACAGCGCACTAGATGACCTCGCCCTTCACGATATCGTGCCCGGGACGTTCTCCATAGAAGAATCAGTTGTCCGCTCAGATAAGGAAGGAGAAAGGGACTCTTCGATAACAAAGGAGTCTGCAAGGGACGGCACTCAGGTAACTTGGGCGATAGGACGAATTCTTCAGAGAGAGAGGATAGAAGTCCTGTATACGATTCAAGGAGATCCAGAGGCAGAGTACAAGGTATCCGATGCTCAGGATTTCCATGGTGCGACATTTGGTGACGAGGTGGACGAGGAGCCAAATGTCCCACAATGGCTGGAACAACAAGAAGAGGAAATGCCGTCTGCATCCAAGGATTCTATAGAAGTAGAACACCAAATCGAACCAGTGGTAGAAGAAGAACCCGAGAATAAAGAGGACGAGGTAGAATCAGAACCAGAGACCGAAAAACATGAGGAATCGGAAGAATCTGAGGACAAATCTAACACGTGTCCGGCATGTGGATTTGAGGTGGGAATAGGGTCTTCGATATGTGTGGTTTGCGGGCACACACTTTCCTGACATAGTGTAGCCCCCATCTCCCCATCACCGAAGTGTTATTCTCACTCCTTCGTGTCGATGGGATATGGCACCAGCAGAATCGGGCGGCGATGCCCAAGCGGATGCCATGGCATCAATGATGCTTCCCATGTTGTTGCTCCTAGGGATGATGGTCATGCTGATGTTCTATCCCGGTCTGAGAGTCGGTCTCTCGGATACAGCAGGATCAGTTTTAGAACCTATGTTGCCCTTCCATCAAACCTATTTTGTCCCAACAGTTTTCATTGTCGGCTCATCAATTATGGTCGTGAACACAATCATTCGCTCATTCTTCATGGACCCACTACAACAAGCCCATTTCTCGCACAGGAGTAGACAGATTGGGAAGCAACTCAGAGAAGCAAGGATGGCAAGAGACACAGCCATGGCAGATAAGATGCAAACGATACAGCTCGAGATGATGCCCGAGCAAATGAAGATGCAATCCTCGATGATGAAGCCAATGGTCTTCACAATGGTCTTCATTATTGCGATATTCAGTTGGATGGCGGGTTCCGTGGAATCATTCAGAGTAGGATTCGTCAGCTTACCATGGGACCCCATGTGGAGTTTCAATGCCAGAGTACTCTGGATATTCCCGGCTTGGATAGCGACTTACATAGCAATGAGTGCTCCTTTGGGGAGAATTCTGGACAGGCACATCAAGATCGTCCGTTTCTCTAGGCATCCTCTGGTACTGTCAGGGGAGACTATTCCAGAGCCTCTACTGCACATGCTCGATGATGCAAAGGGGAAGTCCGCATCATCTTCAGTTAGAAGATCGCAGAGGAGAGCGGGACCAAGGAAAACAGGGGGGAGCTCCAAGAATATCGACCATCGACGTTCGGGAAATAAGCATGTGGCGCCACCCCGAGAGGGTTCAAAGTGCAAGATTTGCAATTCCGATATGATTTCCAGAACCCCAAAAGGGCTCCTTAGATGCGACGTATGTAGAAGCGAGTGGAGATGATCACTTTGCTCAAGGTGACAATCAGCGGTCCCCCAGGAAGTGGGACATCGACACTGGTGGCCAAGATTGTAGATTCCAGAGGATGGGAATCAATGAATGGCGGGGACGTTTTCAGGGAAGAAGCCCGATCCCGCGGCCTATCGGTAGAGGAATTAAGCGCAGAAGCAAAAGAGGACACTGATGTAGATAGGCATTTAGACGAACTTCTCCAGAAACGCATGTCATCCCCAGAATCTCCCGAGATTGTGGAGAGCAGACTCAGTGGCTGGTGGGCACATAAGAACGATCTCGAATGCCTGAGAGTTTGGGTGAGCGTTTCGGACAAAGAGAGGGCACGTCGTATTCAGAAGAGGGAAGGGGGCGAGTTCTCCGATTGTCTCCGACGTTCCCAGCAGAGACAGGAAGATGACATGGCTAGGTACTCGTCCCTGTATGGGATAGATTTGGATGACATGTCGCCGTATAACCTCGTTATCGACGCAGATAGCAAAGATGAGTTGGAAGTATTCAACGAAGTAGACGCCATGCTGGATGGGTGAAATGATGGATACGGAAACATGGTCAATCGAACCTTCCGCGAAAACCAACAATTCCTTTGGCTGCAATCCGGAGGAAAGACCGTTGGAAGAACTCCTTGAATGCGGGATTATTCTGGTGGACAAACCCCCAGGACCGTCCAGCCACCAACTAGCAGCATGGGCTCGATCCATGCTAGGGATCAAACGAATTGGACATGGTGGTACGTTGGATCCATTTGCGACCGGTCTACTCACCCTTCTTTGCGGTAGATCGACAAAGATCACTGCGGAACTCCTCAGGAAGCCAAAGAGTTACGTTGCTGTGATACGATTCAAGACACCAGTTCCGGAAGATAAACTAAATTCGCTGGTAAACTCAATGAAAGGCGAGATATTCAATGTCCCACCGAAGGAATCCGCAGTAAAAGTCCAAGTCCGGACAAGGGATGTTTCTGAATCTAGACTGGTCCAGACAGAAGAGGGAGATAGGGTGCACTTGCTCTCGATCAGCTGCGAGGCTGGAACCTACATCAGGACCATGGTGAAGGACCTGGGCCTTCTTTCAGGGAACAAATGCGAGCTATTGGAGCTCCATAGGTCCAGGAGCGGACCCCTTGAGGATAAAATGGCATGCTCGATGCAGCAACTCGCAGACGCAGTCTTCCTCTGGAAGGAGCATGATGATCCCAGAGGACTGGAGAGATTGGTCTGTCCCGTAGAAACGGTGCTAGACGACCTTCCCAGAATTGTGGTCAAGGATGGGGCGGTTTCGGCCCTTTCGCACGGAGCCCCACTCGCTAGGCCCGGAGTAGTCTCAGTCCCGAAAGGACTGCCACTAGGATCGTCAGTCTTGATTTCTAGTCTAAAGGGAGAGGCTGTAGCGATCTCCGAACTTTCGGTCCACTCAGATTCTATACCCGAAATGAGATCGGGTCAGATAGCAGCACCAAAGACAGTCATAATGCCACCTGGGACATATCCGCAGACTTGGTCGAAGGATTAGATCGCTTACGCGTTCTCATGCTCTTCGTATATCCATTCGTCTGTTTCCAGCCTAATTTTCAATACCATCATTTTTCACACACACCACCGCATTCGCGACCTAGGCCCCTAGTGCGGTAGTTTGCTTTGGCTTTCGCTCCTTGTATAACCATTGCCTATTTTGCTCAGATTATCAGCCAAACGTAGGTCAGTAGCTATACATTGCCGCTCTACTTCCTCTGTCGGAACTCCTTCTTGGGTGATTTCGGTCCCATCTGGAACGCTGCTAGTGAAAACAGAATCGCCACAACGGATAAGGCCACTATGGTAGAACCCGCATTCCCATCATCAGGCCCAGTGCTCGGGTCTCTAATTGGGAATTCTACAGAATGAACGTTGTTTCCCTCGATTGTCTCTTCAATCGAGTTAGTTCCATCTATCTCAACTGTGAAGATGGCTACTTCAGAATACCCAATCAGTTGAATGTCACAAGTCGCCATAGACAGGCCTCCAGGATCCAATTCTGAAATCTCTCCTGTTCCAACTAGAATCCCATTCAACATACAGTAGAATGATACATTCTGAGCAGCCGCCCTTCCTTGATTACGGATGAATCCAATCACCTCTACAACATCCCCATTCTCCAAACCATCCGCTTCTAGACCTCCAATCCTAATTTCCATGGACTCTACTAGTAAATCCGGTTTAGAGGTAACAATGATGACTACGTCTCTAGTAATCATTGAATTTCCGTCAGTGACGGATATCGTTAGTAGGTGTTCGCCCGTTTCTACAGGTTGTAATACTATCTCGCCTGTATCGTTTACTGAGGCCCAGGATTTGCTAGTGGTGATGGAGAGGGCCTCCGTATCCGGATCGAAAATTTCCGGAGCTATGACTCCAAACTCGCCTAGTTCGATGTAAAGGACCCCTGGGACATAGCCAAACTCCGGGGGATCCATGACCGGTTCAACTTCCACGGAGAAAGAATCGGTCCAAGAGTTCCCAACCTCGTCAATCACTTGGACAAAAACCTCGGCAGTACCACTTGCCTCATCTTCTGGCTCAATCATCAGAAGTCCTCCTTCGCCGTAAGCCAGTAGGGTACTATTGTCAGAACTATGAGCTCTGACTTCCAGACTCTGAGGGTCTGTGATGTCATCACTGCAAATTGAATAGACAGAGATTATCTCTCCGCCTTCGTCCTCGATGAGGCTTACATCAGCGATTTCCTCACAGTTCGGACCTCTATCCCACTCTAGTGAGAATCCCCCAGAAATTGACATCGAACCTATGTGAACAACTGTGTTCTCTGAGGTTCCGTTTGAAGACCATTGGAATCTCGCAGCAACCCCTATTCGGAGGGCCTCACCTTCAGGGGGGAGCGCATATCCAACAGGCACTGAGAATTCGAACTCTCCAGAGTCCATTTGCTCTGTATGTACGAGAAATGACCCTATGGCGAATCTGATATTACTCGACTCGCTTGATAGACCAGCAAAACCGCCTGAAACCCTGCCACTGACAATTAGGTGGGGATCGTTCAAATCAACTCTAGATCCAGAGATACAACCATCTTCCACTATTATTCTAAAATCAACGATTTCAGCATTACCCCAAACCAGATCGCCAGAACCAATCTCCACGTACTCTCCGCCTGTACTCTCATGATAGAACCAAATGCTGTGATTCCCTGTTCCAGAAACATGAACTCTTCCTATTTCCTGGTTGGATGGTGCTGAAACGCGGAATTCCCAAATTCCACCCTCCTTTTCGCTAGGGACGAGTCCACACGTGCTATGTTCAAGTCCTGATATTTGTCCTTGGTAGGTACTAATGTCGAAGACTGGCACTTCTTCCAGCACCGATGAGTGTTCTGCTCTAGCGTTTTCGAAAGAGAACCAAGGCTGGTGGTACTTCACTCTCAAACCTACAGCATCGACCCTGACCTCGGAGTCATCAGCTCCTTGGTTGTCAGAAACGTAGTCCACATTGAACTGAGTTTGCTCTAATTTGGACCAATCCCAGTCCAAGTGACTATCCAGGTTCACCAAAAGCGGGTTGCTCATTCGATTAAGTGGACCAAGAGTTCTCGCAAATGTGGTCACGAGAATGTCAGAGCCATGATTCTGCATAATCACGTTCACCTCATCTGAAGGAAGAGCATCAGGGATGGAGATGTACAAAACAAGTGAAACCTGTTCAATTTCCATAGAATTCAGTCCAGAGTAACTGTATCCGCTCATTGTTATGTCCGGACCCCTGGACCAAGAGTAGAATCCATCCGCTTCCCCGAAAGTTGCATTACAGGAACTACATCCACTGCTTGCCCAAGAAGTGTATTCAGCGAAGTTGTCCGGCCTGGCATGGGTGAAGGACATCTCGCCATCTGCCACCATTCCAATGGTGTACTCTGCCTGATCGGTTGAGAAACCGGTAGTGGTTTCGAAAGACCACTCTGAGGGAATTTGAAAACTCCCGGCCTCTAGAATTTCGACTTCCTCTGAAGAAATTACAGTATCTCCAAAGGCTACAGGAAGGGTTAGTGAAGTTAGCAACAGTGCCACGAGAACTGAAGGCGCCCTGCAATATCCCATGGGCGAACGACGGCTTTCCTCGCTTCAAGGCGTTGGTGTTTGGCTTCTAGCCAATCTTGCAAAACTGTTGAAATACGGGCTGACTCACGCCCAACCTAATTCTGGCTGTGATGGTGTAGCGGTTAGCACGGTGGGTTGTGGTCCCGCCGGCCCGGGTTCGAGTCCCGGTCACGGCCCCAGAACTAACGTTTCTCCAGGTTATCTTCGCTGATTTGATGCCCCATTCTGTTGGCCTTTGTGGATAGATAATCCAAGTTTCCTTCCCCCACTCCGGCTACTATTGCCTTCCTCTCTACTACGTTTATTCCATATTCAGAAAGCTGCTCAACTTTGTCTGGATTGTTGGTCATCAGGTTCACCTTCTCTATTCCTACAGAAGCAAGTATCTCCGAGGCTATACCGTAGTCTCTCGCATCGGCGGGGTGGCCTAGCATTAGATTGGCATCTAGTGTGTCTATCCCTCTGTCCTGCAAGTTATATGCCTGTATCTTAGCATGTAGCCCTATGCCTCTCCCTTCCTGTCTCAGGTAAACTAGGCACCCCCATCCTGCATCTTGTATCATTCCGAGGGCAGTTTGCAATTGCGGTCCACAGTCGCATCTAAGACTTCCGAAGGCATCCCCAGTAAGGCATTCCGAGTGTACTCGGACTAGAACAGGATCCGGCCCTTCCATATCTCCGAGAAGCAGTGCGACGTGATCCAAGCCCGTCTCCTCCTCGTGGAAAACCTTGATTCTGAAATCTCCGTGCTCTGTGGGTAAGCGAGCATCAGCAGGCACCTCCCCCAGTTCGTAGACCCGCGCGCTGTTCATGCTTTATCCAGTTGAATCGGCCATTTCAATACTATAGTTTCCCGGTCACATTAGCTATAAGGAACCTGAATTCTCCATCCTTCTCTTCCACTTTCTCAAGAATAACGCCCATCCTGTCACATAGGGCAGGGATATCGTGTAGGGTCTCCGGATCGTCGCATATTACCTCAATAATCTCGCCATCTTCACAATTCTGTAGAACTCTCCTTGTCTCATGAACTGGAATCGGGCACAGAAATCCGAGCAGATTTATGCTTCTCCCTTTGCCCATCTAATCACCGTGAACAGGCTTCACTTCAACATTCTACTCTTCCCATTTCTTCATGTAATTAATCGCAGCCGTCTCATCTGACCACATATTTTCTCCCCTTATCTGGCCCTTCTTTGCCTCGTTCCACCTATGCAAAAAGACTCTCTCATCCCAATCTTCCATGAACATAGGTCTGATGTATGATGATCTACAGACTGCTCTGGTGTTTCCTAGGTCTGCGGCCACAGTATCTATCACTGCAAGCATTGTTGCCATTCTTTCCTTATCGGTCTCTCCGGGGAGATTTCCTGATTCCGCCAGCTTTGCCAGTCCCTCTGTTCCCTTGAGGTATCTCCCACACCATTCTACATATGGCGGAAAACCGTCTTTCTCAGAGTTCTCAACTGCTTCTCGATGTAGTTCCGGTAGCTCGCTAATCTCTTTCTCACTTGCTTCAGATACCATTGCCAGTCTGGCACCGGTCTTCCATGATGCTGCCCAGGTCCTGAAGTCCTTGGCAGTATACTTATTTTCCATTTTCTGGTCAAGATACTCATTGATGTGCTCTGCCTTGATATCGAAGTCATTTCCATTTTCGTCAACGTATCTGAATAGGTCCTGTTCCTTGTCTTTCCCTCCTATCTTTGCGGAGTCCTCGATTAGTTTGGAAATCTCAGGGTGTCGAATGTAAATTTTCCAGTCCTTCCCAGACTTTCCTGTAAATTTCATCATTGCATTGATTTTTGGAAGAGGTTTGTTGCTACCTTTCAGCACTCTCATTCCTTCAACTATTGCCTTTTCGCCCCTTTTGTAAGTTATATGGCTCTCTTTGAGAGTTGTCAGACCATAGGATTCATTCTCCTGAGCATACTGGTCCGAACCTACTCTGATGTGATATCTGTCAATCAACCAAACTACTAATGCAGCAACTTTATTCTTACTCATTTCCTTACTCGATAGATCTTCCTTTACCAGATCCCTCAGACTATCCAATTCCGCTGCGAACTCGTCTATATTCGCATACTTCAGTTTTGATTTGTAATCTATCCATTTGGGATGGTATCTGTACTGTAACCGGCCATTCGCGTCCTTTCCTGTGGCTTGTATGTGTCCATTTTTATTCGAGCAGAACCACACATCGGTCCATGCCGGAGGAACTGCAAGTGAGTTGAGAAACTCTACCCTTTCTTTGTCGGTCAAGTTCTTCCCATTCGGCAGGAAGTAGTCCCATGAGAAGGTCGGCTTGTCACCTTTCTTTTCGGCGGGTATCTCGACCTTTTTCCTCGTTATTCCAGGTGTTTCCCTGTCGCTCAATTCCAGACCTGCTCCCTTCGCAGACGCTCCAGAGTCTTCAGTTTTCATGGTACCCAATCAGACATCAGGCTTGAAGAAGTTTCGCAGACTCACTCAGTGAACTGTGCTAGCAAGGTTTCGAGTGCCCTTATGTCGTTCTCGAGGGTTTCCTTCTCGACTTTCCTCAAGTCACCCTCTGCCAGCCTCGCCTGTAGCAGCTCTAGCTCTGTTCTGGCCGAGTCCCTTTCTTCTTCTAGGTCTGCCTCGTCCTTCAGCATCTTGATCCTTGAAACGTGCTGCCTGGTGGCTTTCATCCTCCTCATCCTCTCTCCTGCTTCGCCTTCTGGGAATGGGCTGGGCTTGTTCTTCAGCTCTACTCCTACTGGGTATGGGATGCTGATTCCTTCTCTGCCGAACGCGATATCTACTTCCCGGAGTAACCAATCGGTTGCAAGGAACTCTTCGCTGTAGTCGCTGATCCACACGTAGAGCCGGTAGTTCTTGGAGAAGTCAGCCAGTTCTCGTAGAAGGACCCTTGGAGCGGGTTCTTCCTCCACTAGCGGGCATTTCTTCGCCACGTCCATTATCACCTGCTTCACGTGAGCGGAGCGCTCGTCGTAGTCCACTCCTATGTCAAGTGTCAGAGTTACTCTCGATCCCAATCCGTCACCCCCACCTCTCGCATAGTTGGTGATAGTGGAGTCGACCAATCTGTTGTTCGGAATCACGACTAGTTCCTCTGTTAGGGTCAGTATCTTCGTTGATAGGATTCCCACTGACATCACAGTCCCAGTGACTCCCTCAACCAGGATCCTGTCTCCGACTTCGAATGGCTGGTCCACTGCGAGCATGAATGAGTTCAACATGTTCCCAAGGGTCTGTTGTACTGCCAATCCTATGATGAGTGAGAAAACTGCCAGTGATGCCAGAATTCCCAGTAGTTCGATGCCAACCTCCTGTAGGGCCAGGTATATCCCCATGAATCCGACTATGCCCCTCGACACGAAAGTTACGATGGGGTTTCCTCCGGTCACTGTTACGCTTTTGTTGGTGTTGTATCTCTCCATTGCAGCGGGTACGATGAACTTGATACCAACGCTAATTATTGATGCGCTAAGGAGTATGTAGATTGCGGAGAAGTAGGGCGATACAGCGGTGTAGAAAGCATCGTTCCTACCCAATGTCCACATCATTGTCAACTCCACTCCCGCCGTCAGAACGAAGATGTAAACTCGGTTGAACAGAGGATCTAGGATTTCGTTGTCCCACTCCGCCTCTGTTCTTCTAACAACCCTCCATGCTGCTTTGAGAATGATGTACCTAGAGAAAACAAGTGCAAACAGCGTAAGTCCCAGCGAGACTCCAATTTGAGCGATTATTCCGATTTCCTCTATTTCGTCGAGTAGCTCGGCCAGTGCGGAAAATCCATCTGTAATCGGGTCAGCCATCCATTTACCTCCAATCGTCCATGTATCAAATGCTTATCGTATCAATCTCTTTGCTTGAAGGACCCACTCGTCCCTGTCTATTCTGCCCGGACCTAGTCCTATCGCCTGGTTAACCTCTTCAGAGATTTCCTGTGTCATACTTGCTATTTGGGAAATCTTGTATATTCCGATGCCATTCAGTTTCTTCTCCACGAATCTCCCTATTCCGTCTATCTGCTGGAGGTTGTCACGGTCTTCCTCCGATCCGAAACCGATTATTGTGAAGTCGATCCCAGAATCTTCTTCTTCCCCCCTCTCGTTTACCGTTTCGGAGGTAACCTTGCTCAGAAGTTCTGCTGCCCTCTCCTTCCTCCTTTCGATCTCCCTCCTTTTCTCGTCCTCTTCCTCCTTTCTCCTGACTTCTTCCCTAGCCTTCTCGATAAGCTCATTCTGAGAAACAGCTGCACTATCCGGATCCGCAGAAGGACCGTCACCCGTGTCTTCTTTGCCCACCATGGATCTTGCCTGCTTTGCCCATTCGTCCCTCTTTATCCGACCCGGGAAGAACTCTATCGCCTCGTTTATCTTGTCCTCCAGGTCTGAGTTCATTCTGGAAATCTGTGTGAATGTGTAGATACCGAGTGCGTTCAACTTTTCTTCGATAAACGGACCAACACCCTTGATTTCCTGAAGTTGGTCCTTCTGGTCTGCGGTTGCGAATCCTAGTATTCCGAAGTCGATGTCCTTGGACTTCTCTGCAACCCTGAGTAGGGCTGTTTCCTTCTTCCTGGCCTCGGCATCCAACTCTTCGATCTTTGATTTCCTGTCCTGGAGGTCCTTTTCCATGGCCCTGAACCTCTCCGCAGCCTTGTCCCGAGCGACCTGGTTCTCCTTTTCCTCCAGGTCCATCTGACGCTTCCTCTCAATAGCCCTCTTCCTCAGCTTCTCTTTTGCCTCCATGGCCTTTATCTCGGCCTCTCGCTCGACTTCAGCAGCTTTCCTTGCTGCTTCCCTCTCGACCATAGCGGCCCTCTCCTGGGCCTCCCTCTGGAGCTGCTCGGCCCTCTCTTGGGCCTCGATCTCGATCCTCGCCGCTTCTTCCTCTGCAGCCCTCTTGGAAGCCTCTTCCTCCGCCTTGCGCTCCTCTTCCTCAGCCTTCCTTTCTTCTGCCTTCTTTCTGAGCATCGCTCTAAGCTCTGCGGCCTCTTCCTCCGCCTTGCGCTCCTCCTCTGCAGCCTCCTCGGACTCTATGCGAGCCCTCTCTTCTTCCTCGAGCCTCTTCTCAAGTGCTTCCCTTTCCAGGCGCTCATTGTCTTTTCTACGGGCTTCGCTCTCTGCTTCGGCTTGCTTTCTCTCAGCCTCCCTTTGGGCTTCCTCGGCCTTCTTCGCAGCTTCCTCGGCCGCTGCGGCCCTCTCCTGAGCCTCCTTCTCGACCTCCGCGACCTTGGCCTTCAGGTCTTTCTGCATCTCCGCTGCCTTCTTTTTGGCATCGATCTCGGCCGCTGCGGCCCTCTCATGAGCCTCCTTCTCCATCTCAGAGGCCTTTCTCTTGGCCTCTCTCTCAATTCTCCTAGCCCTCTTCTTTGCGATCTCCTCTTCTGGCGTGTCTTGATACACCTCGACCTCTACCGCCCACTGGAAGTATACTGTGGCCTTCCCTAGCCTGATGAGCCCCACGTATTCGGTAGTCTCCGCGGTTTCTCCGTTGTCGCTGAACTCCAGCCTGAACTCGAGATTGCCTCTCGAGTTGGCCTTCTTGGATTTCATGCTGAACCTAGCCCCGTTCTGCTCGGATGACATATCGGTGAAGTCGCAATCGAGCCTTGGCGATATGTTGGAAACCTGGATGATTTCGTGGCTTCTGGCAAAAGAACCCTTCCTTATTCCCTTAACGGGCATTAGGACGTACGGGTCGTCATACTCGCCCGTCCCTCCTTGCCATCCGAACTCTGTGGTCGTATACTCTGGCTCTGGGCCCAGTATCTCCTCTTCCCTGACGGTGAAGGGGTTGATTACCCATAGGAGCAGGAGCAGCAGCAGGAGAATTGGGAAGCAGCAAATCCAGAGAATCCTGACTGCATCTGGGACGTAAACCTCCAAGAGGTTGCAGACCCCATCCCCATCGTCGTCTTCCGGGACTGACAGGTTGTCCTTCGGATTCGTCCCGCAACTGGTCTCGTTGAGGTCGAGCCAACCGTCGTTGTCGTCGTCCAGGTCTTCTACCAGCTCGAATGTGCAGTTGGCTGAGTCCGTGAGGTACTTGCAGGTCAACTCATCAGGCATGGTGTCGTTGTCGGTGTCATCCCATGCTGTGGGGTCTTTCGGGAACCTGTCAATCGGGTCCCCTATGTTGTCCCCATCGTCGTCCTCATCGATGTAGCTGCAAACCCCATCGAGGTCTATGTCCTCCGGGAAAGAGGAGGAGTCTGTCGGATCCGTGTTGCATTCTAGCTCGATAAGGTCCGGCCAGCCATCACCGTCCTCGTCGGTGGTGTTGTCCTCTGGCCAGAATACGTCGAAGTCCACCCTGTAGGAGAAGTCCCACTGGGAGTTCTGGGCCGTGAATCGGTGCGAGTACTCTATCAGCATGTGCCTGAAGGCCTCCTCGGGAGTCCCCGAGATGACTCCCGTGCTGTTGTCCAGGACCAGTCCCTTAGGTAGGTCGGGAATCACAGTGAACAGGAGTATTCCTCCACTGTTAGGGGCGATTAGTGGCTCCAGTGGTTCCATCTCCTCCCCAACAGTGAGTGTAAGCTTGTCATTGGGGTAGAAGAAGACGATCGGGGAGTCGTCAAAATCATCTAGTGGGTCGCATATCCAGTCCTCGTCGTGATCCTCGGGACTCTCGACGATGTACAGGGGGTCTGTTCCGCAGGCTATCTCGAACGTGTCGTTCCAACCGTCCCCGTCGTCATCCGGGTCGAACAGGTCAGGCAAGCCGTCCTCATCGGTGTCGAGGTATCTGGCCACTATCGTGATTTGGAAGGTATCCAAGAACAGTGAGTTGCTCCCAGTGATTGTGTAGACGGTCTCGTTCTGCTCGACTGCTATCGTCCCTGTCAGCAGGCCGTTGGTGTTGTTGAATTCCAGTCCGTCGGGTGCGGATGGGGAGATGGACCAAGACGTAACGTTGCCTCCGAAAATCTGGGGCTCCAAGTACACCTCATCCACATTGGTGGTTAGGTTGAGGAAATCGTCCAGGTAAATCAGGTCGATGTCGTCATCGTCGGGGTCAGGCATGACCGATTGGAGGGTTATTTCCACAGAGCTGTGGTATTGGGAGTTGTTGGCCCATACTGTGAAGACTTGCATCTCGAACTCCCCCATCGGTGCTCCCGAGATGGTCCCGTTCACTGGCGTTGTTCTGGAAAGTGCCCCATTGAGGGTGAGGCCCTCGGGCAACTCTGGCCAGACCTCCCAAGTGCGCACGTCTCCACCATAGGTGGTGCCGACGATCGGCTCTATCGGCTCATTGACGAACAGAAGTTGGGATGTCATGCTGTAGACGAGGAATATGTCGGAGTCGTCTACCTGGTCCAGACCGTCGCACAGGCCGTCCCTGTCCCCGTCCTCTGGGAATGAAGTGGGATCCAGAGTACTTGTCAGACAGTCTCCCTCTTCCTCATCCCCCCAGCCATCATTATCATCGTCAGAATCGGTCTCATCGGGATCCCCATCCCCATCGGAGTCAAGCAACCACGAGGATATCCCTATTGTGAAATGTGATTCATGCAGACTGTTGTTAGCCCAGATTGTGTAGTTAGTGAGTTCGAGTTCGATGCTGGGGGTCCCGGATAGATATCCGGTGGAGTTGTTGAGCATGAGTCCTTGAGGCAGGTCTGGAGACACTTCCCATGAGACTACGTCCCCGCCGAAGACTATCGGATGGATTTGGACGATTGACATGTTGGTCGTCAGGTTAAGCAGAGGGTCCGGGTATGCCAGGAGGACTGGGGAATCGTCCACCGGGTCGTTTTCATCGCAGATCCCGTCCCCGTCCCCGTCCTCTGGGTGGTCGTCCTCCTCGAGTGGATCTGTGGAACAGGCTGTCTCGTTAGCGTCATCCCAGCCGTCGTTGTCGTCATCAGTGTCTGTCTCATCTGGGATTCCATCCCCATCGGTATCGAGGAGGGAAGAGGATATGTTGATGCTGAAAGAAGCGGAGAATGCACTGTTGTTGGCCCATATGACGTAGGATGTCGAGTTGAAGACCTCCATGGGGGTTCCCGATAACACTCCCGTGCTATTGTCTAGGTTGATCCCGGATGGCAGGCCGGAGCCTGCCTCCCATGACGAGATGGTGCCCCCGGATGTGATGGGGGCTAGGTCAACTACCGAGATGTTGACCACTAGGTCGAGGCTATTGACGGAGTATGCGAGTGCTATCGCTCTATCGTCAGAATCATCCAGGGTATCGCAAATCCCGTCGCTGTCCGTGTCGGGGGGGGTGCTCGTTGAGTTCAGGGGCTCTGTGCCGCAATCCAACTCCGCCGTGTCGTTCCAACCGTCATCGTCATCATCATCGTCATAGAGGTCCGCAATGGAGTCCCCATCAGTATCCACGAGCACCGTGATAGAGATCACCACCGAACTTGTCTGCGCTCCCGATGCATTCGCCCATATGGTGTAATTGGTCTGGTTCTGCACGTTCGTCGGAGTCCCCCAGACGGTGCCGTTCTCATCACCGAAGAACAATCCGTCGGGCAAGCCAGGGGAGATTTCCCAGCTCTCGGGTGTCGAGCCTGAGGTCTGTCCTGCGATGGGCTGCATGGCAACTCCCTCAGTCAGCATCAGATCGCTGGTCGGGAAGCTAAGGAAGATACCGTTCCCGACTATCCAGAGGGTCACCTCCGTGCTGGAGCTCCCACCCGAGTTGTTCGCCCAAACCGTGTAGGTTGTCTGGTTCGTGACCAGGAGCGGGATTCCCTCGAAGTGGCCGTTCGTGGTGTTGAAGGTGAGCCCGAGCGGGAAGGAGGTCGAGTTGATTGCGAAGCTTGCGACGGCCCCGCCGACTATGGTCGGGGAGATGTCAACCAAGGCGTCCCTTGGTATGATGTACGTCCCGTTGCCGTACGATATGTTGGCGATCGGCTCGTTGATCGTTAAGTCGAAGTTCACTCGCGTCGTCCCACCGTCGCTGGTCACACGTAACTGGAAAGTCTGCTGCGTCAGGTTCACCGTAGGCGTCCCCCATACCGTCCCGTTGCTCGCCCCGAGTTGCAGCCCTGGCGGCAGGTCTGGGACGAAGGTCCAGTTGAGGATGGTGCCATTGACCTCGTAGGGCGATATGGGCTCTATCTCCGTGCCTCTCTCAAAGATGAAGGAAGTCTCGTTGTAGGATACCGTCGGCCTGCCGTTGAGTATGGAGAAGGAAACGTTCAGCTGGTTGCTCCCCAGTACGGTGTCGTTCATCCAGAGCGTGAATGAAGACTCGGACATGTTGGAGACCGCCTCGCCCGAGATTATCCCGGTGTCCGAGTCGATGCTGAGGCCACCCGGTAGGGACGATGATGCCCACGAGTCGAGGTACTCGTCGCAGTAGCTGGTGCCCTGGCTGCAGGTCGCGCCCATCGCGCTCAGGCCCATGACACCCCAGAGGGTGCTTGGCTCGCCCGCCACTAGGGTCGAGCCGCCTATAGTGTGGCCCACGGTCTCCATGAAGAATTGGCTGTTGTAATTGCAACTGCTAGATGGTCTGCCCATGTAGCTCCCGTTCCAGTAGAGGGAGCATTGGTCCGCGTAGAAGTTCACCAGCATGTTCCCGAGGGGGTCGAATGCGACGTCCTCCCAGTCCAATCTGAAGCCGTTCCCGGGGTTGTTCGCGTAAGTGATCAACTCGTCGAAGTCTGGGTTCATGTTCGAGTCTAACCTCATGATCCTGTGATGATTGGATTGAGAGCTATACATCTGGCCAAAGAAGAGGACTGGACGGCCCTGGTTGTCTATTTCCAGTATGCTGTAGTACTCTGCATAATAGGCGGCTTGATTGGCCATACAGAACTCCCGAGAGGACTCCACGTTCCAACCCGATCCGCCAAGTGAGATTATGACTAGGCTGTCTTGGCAGGTTTCGTTGAACCAGGAAGACTCCCCGTTCACGGTCATGTTGCTGATGTCTTGCTCTGACCAAATCGCCACTATCAGATTCCCAGAGGGGGTAATGTCCATCATCGCAGAGTCCCAACCCGCAGTGAATCCAGTTCCGCTGCCAATCGTCAGCTCTGTAATTTCGGCCGCTTCCACCCAAGAGCCCGTATCGTTTAGCCTGCCGATGAGGTAGTGTCGACTCTCGTTCCCGGCCGTGAGTTCGCCTAGCTGGGTCCCACCGTGGGTTTTCATCAGGATGTCCACGCTACCGTCTGCATGCACGCCCATCCCCTGGAGGGCTCTGTGGTAAAAGGAGGTGGGAGTGAGTGTCGCAGCCCATAGGAAATCGCCAGTTGAGCCATCGATCCTCGTCACGAAGGGCCTGTGGTAATTGTAATTGGTACTTGGTATCTCCATGGTCAGGTTGCCCAGGGTCACGGTCCTATCGCTGATGGAGCTGGTAGAGATCTGCGCTGCTATCGTCAACTCCCCTTCGCTCTCGTCGTAGCTCATCCTAGTGAAGCCGTAGATGTCTATGCTGGAAATCGTCGAGACGTGCCAATCCGCGGCGTTGGAACCGGATATGTAGGCGTCCTGCGCCCACCTCGTGGTACCGTTCGTATCCAGGGAGAAGAAGAAGGCAGCCTCCCTGTAAGGGAGGTCGTGCTCGGTGCCAGGAAGGTCGAGTGCGGTTGTCCTCTCTCCGGTCACGTACGAGTTCCCTGAATCGTCGACCGAGAGTGCCCCTGGGAAGGAGTAATCAGTATCTAACGGGACTACCCACGCCCATGTTCCGTTAGCCCACCTCTTGGCCACGTAGAGCTCCATTCCCGATGTGCTCACGCTCAGCCCGTCTGCTGCCCAGGCTGAGGTGCTTCCGATCCTTCCGTAGTAATACAGGTTCCCGCTCGCGTCATAATCGTGCAGGGTGTAGCCCCTGCCGGAGTTATAACTCGCGTATTGGTGGTCAGTCCACGACCCGTATCCTGCGTGCATCGGCGCGGGCGTCCTGACCGTGATTGTGATTGTAAACGGGTATGATGCGCTGCTGCTGTTGGAGTAGATCACGTAGGCGGTCCCTGCCGTGTCGACCGTGTTTGGGGTTCCGGATATAATTCCCGTCGTGTTGTTGACGGAGAGCCCGTCTGGAAGTGATGGCGCCCAAACCTCCACAAGGTCCTGGCCCGAGAAGGTAGGAGTCATGGAGACGGACTCCCCGCTGGTGACGATCAGCTCGGTGGTGTCGTACTCCATCACCGCGTACTGAAGGGTGTCGCAAACCCCGTCCCCGTTGGCGTCAGCGGGTTGGTAAGTGTACGAGGGATCTAGCAGTGACCCTTTGTAGTGCAGCAGCGCAGAGGCGGAGGAGGAGTCGTTTGCGTCCAGTGAGAGGATGTAGGGGTCGTCCAACCTGTCAAACTTGAGGGACAGGCGTGCCCAGTTGAGGGTCTGGGTCGATGTGGACGTGGGCCAGCCATCGCTGAGCCAGACCTCCTCGTGCGACCAGGACCCGGATGACTTGTGGGAGAGCATGAGCTGCCCCGATGAGTGGTTGATCCATGCGATGTGGACAACACCGGTTGAGTTCGTGGCTATCTTGACGCCCTCGTTCTTGCCCGTCGACTCGGCGACAAGCTCGGTGGTCCATGATGCCCCATCATGGGTCGAGAGCCATAGGTCTGTGGTGTTGTACATGCCCGCGTACATCTTTCCGTCGCTCGAGTAGTGCAGATCTGCCGAGTGGTCCTCCGTGGCCGAGTGGGATGCTCCCGAGGACCACCCGGTACTCTGGTTCCTCTCCAGTAGGAGCTCGGGGGTGCTCCAGGACAGGCTCACGTCGCCTGATAGGTCGCTGCCCAGATCCGCATAGAAGTGGTAGAATCCTATGACTCCCGAGGAGTTGTTCACCATCAGGACATGCAGCCTACCGTCCGGCCCGAAGGAGATCTGGCCATGCTGGTTGTTCCCCCCGGTGTCGGGCGGAGCAAGGCCGCCGGGAGCGTTCGCTTGGAACGTGGTGCCGTTCAGGTAGGCGCCCCTGATGGTCCCGCCGCTGTCGGACTCGTGCCACCTGACCACCATATCGCCATCCATCGAGATGGCGATGTCCGAGGAGGTGGTCTGGGAGTGGCTCATTCCAGTCCCGGACGCTGCCACCGAGCCATTGGTGTCGGAGAACCTCCAGACACCCCCCTGGTGTGCTAGGTAGGTGAATCCGTTCTGGCTCTCTATGCCCCAGTAGTTGAAGTCGTCACTATCCCAGAAACTCTGAGCCCCAAACGTGGAGGAATCATGCCTTTGTAACCATACGTAAGCTGCGTCGTTGTAGTATGCTGAATAGTACCGCAGGCCGTGCTCCGAGAGTTCGAAGTCGTATCCATGCTGTCCTTGGTCTTGAGTGAAATAAGTCAGTCCACTGTTGTATCCGAAGAGGGATTCTCTGTTCCAGTCATCCGAGTCCTCGAGCCCCGAGCACTCGCACTGGTAGGAGTCGTTCCACCCGTTGCCATCGACGTCGTCGTCTACCTCGTCGCATATCCCGTCCCCGTCGTAGTCGCTGGGCTCTGAGAGGCTGCTCCACCAGAGCGTCCCGCAGGCCTCCTCCTCGGCGTCCGACCACTTCTCCGCGGTGTCCTCCTCAGCCGTCTTGACGGACGGGTCGTCGTCATCGGTGTCCACGTTGATTCCCAGTCCGTCCCCGTCGTGGTCGAACCAGTCCCTCTCGTCGAACGGCAGGTCGTCGTCCGTGTCTAGGTACCCGTCGTTGTCGTCGTCAGAGTCCCAGAGGTCTATCCACCCGTCCCCGTCGAAGTCCGGGGGGACCATGTACAGGTTGGTGATCTGAAGTTCGCCACCCATCTCCCCGCTCTCGTCCCCGATGTCGTCATCCGCGCCATCGTAGACCCCCAGCCTCCCGTCGGAGTTTTCACCCCAGCACCTGACCGTGCCGTCCTGGATTATCGCACATGAGTAGTACCAGCCGGAGGAGACAGAGGATGACCTGGTCGTTGGCAGGTCTGCCGTAACCAGGCCCGCCCCCATCTCAGCCGGGGTATCTACGTCGTTGTTCGTACCTATCCCTATCTGCCCTTGTCCGTTGTGCCCCCAGCATGCTATGCTGAGGTTGTCTAGGAGTGCGCATGCGTGGGAGTATCCTACGCTGATTGAGGAGGCCGTTCGCCCGGTGCCGAGCTCCACTGTAGCCAGGTCGTCGCCCATCTCGCCGTCTGCGTCGCCAGTGTAGCTAGAGGCCGTCCCCAGGCCAGTCCTTCCGTTCTGGTTATTACCCCAGCAGCGGACGCTGCCGTTGTCCAGGATCGCGCATGTCGACGAGTAGCCCGCGGATACAGATACTGCTGTCCTGCCATCCCCCAGGTCCACCGCTGCCAGGCCGTCCCCCAGCCGCGCATTGCACTCTCGGGTGTTGAGGTCCGTGTTCAGCGTCGGGTGGCATGAGATGCCGTTGGAGTCGAGGTCAGGTCCGTGGCCTATGTTCTCGCTATGCCCCTGGCCCAGCTGTCCGTTGCTGTTCTGGCCCCAGCACTTCAGGACGCCGCTGTCTAGTATTGCGCAAGTGAAGGTGGCACCCGCCTCGATTGATATCGCGGTCCTCCCGGTCCCCAGGTCGACTGCCACCAGGTCGTCGCCCATCTCGTTGGCGCCGTCCCCCCTTGTGGAGGTGTTTCCTATCCCGAGCTGGCCGTAGTTGTTGAGCCCCCAGCACTTGACGCTCCCGTCGTCGAGCAGGGCGCACGAGTGGTGCTGGCCGGTTGCTATCTCGGTCGCGGTCCTGCTGGTGCCTAGGTCGGCAACAGCGAGGAAGTCGCCCATCTCGTTGGGGCCGTCTCCGATCTGGGTTGTGTTTCCAATCCCGAGCTGGCCGTAGTTGTTCCTTCCCCAGCACTTGACGCTCCCGTCGTCGAGCAGGGCGCAGGCGTGGTTCTCGCCCACCGATAGGCTAGTCGCGGTCCTGTTTGCTCCCAGCGGCACGAAGGCGAGATCCTCGCCCATCTCATTCTCCCCGTCGGAGGCAGTGGAGGTGTTGCCATGCCCCAGCTGGCCGTACGCGTTGTAGCCCCAGCACTTCACATGCCCCTGCGAGGACCTGGCGCAGCCGAACCTCCCGATCTCGCTCAGGGAGACCTCCACCACGTCGTATGGGCTCGAGGACAGGGTTTCGCTGCCGTCAGATGCCCCGAGGGGGGTAGTTGAGTCCAGCATCACTAGGTCGGTCGACGCTGGCGATGAGAGGGAGGAGGTCCCGCCATCCCCGATCTGTCCAGACTCCCCGCCTCCCCAGCACATCACTCTGGGTTCACCCGTGGAGTCGCTCGAGTAGAGTGCGCAGGAGGTTCCCCCACTAGAGCCGGAACTGGTGGACACGGAGACCTCCAGCGGGGTCCATCCGGTCACTGTGGTGACGCTGACCGGGTCCCGCGAGGTCAATGCGGATGCCCCGTTTCCGAGTTGCCCGTCAGTGGCTACCCCCCAGCAGATCACGCTGTTGGACGAGACCGCGCATCCGTGTGTCTCCCCCAGGTCGAGGGAGGCCAGCTCTGAGGCCCCCGAGCCCATCACTGACCCGGTGGGGTGTGACTGCGAGTTGCCCATGACCGCAGGGGATTGGTGCCCTGCGAGTGAGAAGGAAAGGTCGTCGTTGTCCTCATCGAAGTAGGCGATCCTCGCCTTACCTTCCTCGTTGACAGCGATCTGGGCGCCCTGCCCGGTTGACCCAGGGTCCTGTGTGGTCAGGGTCCACGATACTCCGTCCCATTCCGCTAGGCGGAGGGTGCCGTCGTGGTAGGCGATGCGGGGGTTTCCATTAGCGTCAAGGGCTATCGACGTGTGCCCAAGGACGCTGCCGCTGGGGTCCACGGTGGAGAGCGCCCATGATTCCCCATTGTGATACGCGTAGCGCAGCAGACCGTTCGTCGAGTCCACGTACGAGATGTGCGGGTTGCCGTTGCCGTCGAGTGCTATGTCGGAGTGCGTCCCCGTCATCGTCGAGCTTCCATCGACTGTTGCGCTGGTCCATGATGATCCGCTCTTGGTTGCGTATTGTAGGGAGCCCGAGGAGCCGGAACCGTTGTAGAAGCTCAGGTGCATCCCCCCTGAGGCCCCCACCGCGAAGCCCATTCCATAGCCGTGGGTGCCGACTTGCGCGACCTTCTCCGTCGCTGCGAGTCCATCGGCTATCACCATGGACATCAGCCTACTATTGGAGTAGTTCTCGTAGGCGATGTGTACCTGGTCGCCGTCATCCAGTGCGATGCTCGGATACCTGCCGGTGAGCCCATATTCGTCCAGGGTCTCGACCACCCACTCGGAGCCATCGAACCGAGCGTACTCCAAGTCCCACTGTTGCCTGTCTTGGTAGGCGATGTGCGGCTTGTCTTCGCTGTCTACGGCGATGGAGACTGACGTCCCGATGTAGTGGTTGCCCTGGTCGTGGACGTTGGTCTTGGTCCATGCGGGTTCTCCAGGGCCTCGGTGGGCGTATTCAAGGAACCTCCCGGAAATGTCGTAGTACGCGACGTGAAGGCCGTCGGTGGAGTCGATCGCGAGCGATATCGCCCGCTCGCCGCCCGTTGTGTACATCCCCCCATAGTCATCCACGCTGCTGGATGACCATGTTCCGTTGATTCTCACGGAGAGGTACACGTCGTCGTAGTAGTCATCGAAGAAGACAATGTGCGGCACGTCGGTGCCGTTCAGCTTTATCTGGTTGTTCTTCCCAGTGTTCGAGTATGAGTTCCAATACGAACTTCTGTAGTCCTTTATGTCATTGTAAACCCACTCCGAACCGTTGTGGTAGGAGTACCTTAGGTTGTAGCTTCCCCCGGTGCTGTTGTAGACGGCGTAGGAGATGTGTGGGTTGCCGCTGGAATCCAGGTCGATCGATGTGTCATAGGCGTAGTAGGGGGTGGCGTCGATGACCTCGGTCGTCCATGCGGTGCCATTGTGGTGTGCGTACATCACAGCATCGGGATTAGGTGTGGTGTTGATGTAGGAGATGTGTGGGTTGCCCGAGGGGTCTATCGCTATCGAGGAGTAAGTCCCTGAGGAGCCCCCGTTGTCTACCTCCTCAGCTTGCCAGGATGTGCCGTCGTACTGAGCGTACATCAGGCTGGACGCGCTTGCGTTGTAGTAGGAGATGTGCTGGTTCCCTGTCTGGTCCAGGGCCATTGATATGCCGTAGCTTCCGACGCTGTATGACTCGCCGTCCACGCTCGTTATCGTTGGGCCAGGGGCCCTTATCGTGGCCATCTCCACGTAAGCCGGCGACGCGCCGTCCGTGCCGTTCATGAACGGGGCCAACACGGTGCTGCCGACCATGTGTATCTCGGGCCCCATGCCCACGGAGTTTGCGGTCTCGCCGCTGTCGGACACTGGGTCTGTCGCCATTACGGTCCCGGTGTAGACGCTGGACACCAGCCCGGCGTGCGCAGGCCACTGGTACTGGCGGTATGCCATGTAGGCCGTGCCGGTGGAGTAGTCCAGTGTCATCGCCATGTGGCCACCTAGGTCGTACCCGTTCCTGACTCGGACGGACTCCCACACGTCATTCGTCCCGCTGTTGTTGTATGCGAGCCGGGGCTCGTTGTTCCCGTCCTTGTAGGCAATTCTAGGACGGTCGCTGTCATCGAGTTCGAGCACTATCCTCGAGTTCGACACGCTGCTTGTGTCGATGTCCTCGAAAGACCACGAGGAACCGTCGTGGGAGGCGTACCTGAGGTCTGCGGACTGGTCGTAGTAGTAGGCAATCCTGCTCAGGTCGCTGCTGTCTATCGCAATCGATGCCCAGCTCCCGACGTTGTAGAGGCTGTCGACCACCTCCCTGGTCCAGCCTGTTCCGTCCCAGGTGGCTAGCTCAAGGTCGTCGGAGGTCTCGTTTCTGTACGCTATCCGGGGATGGTCGCTGCTGTCAAGCGCTATCGTGTTGAACCTCCCGTTGTCGTTGGAGTCGTCGACCGACAGGGTCTGGTCCACCCATGCGGTCCCGTTGTGGTAGGTGTATCGAAGGGTGTCGTTTTTGTGGTCGTAGTATGAGATGTGGGGGTTGCCGCTGCTGTCTATGTCCAGGGAGGTGTGAAGCGTGGGGTTATTCTGGTTCATGATAGACTGGAGCGTCTCGACGGACCAGGAGGTCCCGTTGAAGTGGGCGTACTTCAGCCACGAGTCATCAGTCCCAGACGTGGACCACGACCAGTACGAGAGATGTAGGTTGCCGTCGGAGTCGATCTTCATGCCGTTCCACGAGTAGCCAGTGTAAGTTCTGTCGTCGTCAATGACTGTCGGGTCCGACCAGTCCGTGCCATTGAACGTCTTGTGCATCAGCTTCTTTCCGTCCGTTCTGTAGTACGTGAGATGCAGGTCCTCCGTCGTGGGATCCCTAGCGATGGCGAAGAAACTCGGGTTCTGGCCGGTCACGGATGCCGTCGTGGTGATGTTCCAAAGGGTCCTCGTGTGCATGAGCTGCTGGTCCGCTTCGTTGTAGCTAAGGAAGTGCAAGCCCCCTAGGGAGTCCTCCCCGACACCCACTCCGTGAGTGGAGTCGCAGGCGTCCGATGAGGCGCATGCGGAGTATGTGGTCCAAGCCGAGCCGTCGTACCTTGCGTACGAGATGCCGCCTGCATCGTTGTAGGCCAGTAGCCAGTTACCGCTGCTGTCGGTGGTCAGGGCGGGGCTCCTGCCCACGTCACCCGTGCTGGCGATGGTGCTGATGACCGGGTCTGCGTAGGTCGTCTGGGCGGATGACCCCCAGCAGAGCGCCTCGGTGCTCCTCATGATCGCGCAAGTCACCCCATCTCCGGCGTTTATCCCTTCCACGGTGCTGCTGGTCCAGTTCGAGGCAGCCAGGCTGCTCGTCCCTGAGAGGTCGACCCCCTTAGGATTGTACGTGCTCTCGCCCTTGTAGGCGGGGCTGCCGAGTATGTTCGAGTAGCTACCGCCGTTGTATCCCCAGCAATTCACGCTCCCGGAGGACATCAGTGCGCAGGAGTGGCGGGTACCCAGCGATATCTGGGAGACTCCGCCGGATTCGTCCCATTGCACCCTCGAGGGTTGCAGGACCGAGTCCAGAGACCCATAGGCCATGTTCTTGATCCGGAGGTCATCGAGGTGGACTTCGTTGTAGTAGCCATAGACTTGGATCTGCATCGAGACGCTACCGGCCCCAGTGTAGCTCTCCGGGACCACGAATGCGACATCCTGCCAAGCCGACAGGGAGGAGCCAGAGGTGGTCGCGTTGGAGTAGATTGTCGATAGGGCCTGGCCATCCGCGGATATCCTGACATACTCGTTAGTGTATCCGTTGTTGCCGTGGTACCTCCCCTTCATCTTGAACGATACCACGTCTCCCGGGGATATCTCGAATGTGCTGCCCGATGTGAGGTACTCAGATCGCCATGAGTTGTAAAGAGCCCTGTAGACGTAGTCCAAGCCCTCGTTGGGGCCCTGCATGTAGCTTGTCCAGCTGGAGGTCCATTCGCGGGAGTTGTCGGTGAAGTTCTCGTACTGGGTGATGGTGTTGTCGCTGTTGAAAATCTTGCCAGTTCTTTCGTCGCTACCGTTCCCCCAGCAGTACATGTTCGAGTCCGTGCCCGTCATGCAGTTGTGGTCCGCGCCAGCAGCGAACTGCGAGACGGTCACCCCGGAAGGGAGGGTCACGTATCCCGGTGCCTCGCTGGTGGACGAGTTCCCACGGCCAAGCTGCCCGTCCGTGTTCCTGCCCCAGCATACCAGCTTCCCATCCAGGCCGGTCGAGCAGGAGTGGGCGGACCCAGCATCCACTGCTCCGGCCTCGAATCCGGCCGGCAGGTCGACCATGACCGCATAGGCGCTGCTAGATCCCGCTGAGGAGCTGCCCAGCTGCCCCTCGGAGTTGTCACCCCAGCATGCAACGGATCGGTTCGAGAGCACGGCGCACCCGAACTCCTCGCCTATCGCCAGGGCATCGGACTCGGCCGAGACCGAGGTGTCCTCCCAGTCGTCGAATAGGTCGCAGACGCCGTCTCCGTCGGCATCCGCCGGCATCGAGGACGAGTTGGTGTAGTCGGTCCCGCACCTCAGCTCGTCGAGCCTCGACCAGCCGTCCCCGTCTATGTCCGTGAGGAGGCCCGCGGTGGTGACTCCCTCCTGGATGAAGGCCGTCATGGCGGAAGAGGTGCCTGGATAGTACGCGTAACCCCACATCTTGCCCTGCTCGCTGAGCTCCACACCGACCCAGTCCGAACCGCCAGTGCCCTCCAGACCGGTCTTCTTCCACGCCCCCTCGCTCTTCTGGAGGGCGTACGTGCCGTCTGCGGTGGCGGCCATGACCAGGACCGACAGGTCGGCGCCGACCGCTATGTCGATCACCCCTGTATCCGCTATGTCGACCGAGTCGGTGATGTCCTCAGAGGTCCACGACCCCGGGATATCGCAGGCAGAAGAGCATGACAGGTAGTGGATGCCGTCGGGGCTGCCCAGGTATGCGATGTGCATCGATCCGTCCAGGCCGAGGTCAAGGGCCAGCGAGGAGTTTCCCGAGACCACGCTGGCTCCGGTGTCATACCGGCCTGGCACCTGGGCCAAGGCACTCGTGTTGACGGGAGTCCCGAACCCATCTGAGTCCAGTTGGACGACCATCACGTAACCGGGACCTTCGGCGCAGGAATATGCGGAGCAGGACTCGTTCGAGATGAAGGTCACGTATATCGTGCCGTCCAGTGCGACATCGGTGTCAAGTGAGTTTGAGATCGTCCCCAGTTCCAGATCATAGTCTGCTAGCCAGTCCGTCCAGTCATTCAAATCCCCGACGCATTTGGTTGTGGCGTACTGGGCCGAAGAACAGGTTTTAGCCCATATCACCGGATCGGAACTTGAATGGGCTTGGAATACTATGTACAGGTTCCCATCATTGTCGACCTCTATGGAATTGGCCACAACAGAGCCGGCCCCTGTAGTGTACAGTTCAGTGTTGGACCAGTCACCATCGACCTTGGTCGCGTAGTACAAGTCCCCACCTCCCTCATTATCGCTGATGGAGATGTGCGGTATCCCGCTGGAATCGATTGTCAGCGAGACGTCCCCGATCCTCTCGCCCGGGGGGTGAACGGGATGCTTGTACACCACCTCCGTCGACCATTTGCCCTTGTAGAATATCCCGAACCTCACCACGTTGTTGGCCTCGTCGACGTAGGCCACCGCCCCGCAGGAGTCGGGGGTCATGGCCGTCGAGGTCTTGTTCCCCACGTACGAGCTGCTGCTGTCCAGGGTCTCCTGTGAGAGCGCCTCCCCCTCGGCAGGCAGGTCGCAGGGCTGGTCCAGCGTGGGCTCGGGCATGAACAGCTCCACGTATTCCAGGTCGTCGCCCATCTCCCCCGACTCGTCGCCAGTCGCACCGCTCTTCCCGAGCCCGGTCCTCCCGTCCATCCCAGTCCCCCAGCACTTGACCTGGCTGTCGTTTAGGATGGCGCAGGCGAATGCGTCGCCCACGTCTATCGATGTAGCGTGTAACGAAGTCCCCAGGTTGACGCTCGGCAGGTAGTTCCCCATCTCGTACTGCCCGTCGCCCCTGGTCACCGCGTCCCCGTAGCCCAGGGCGCCATCGTCCCCCTTGCCCCAGCACTTGGTCGTGTAGGGGGTGGTTTCGTCCCCGTCGTCGAGGATGGCGCAGGAGGAGCCGTAGCCCGTCGCGAACGAGACCACCGTGAGGCCGGTGCCGAGGTCGACCGTGTCCAGGTTGTCCCCCATCTCCCCCGAGGAGTCTCCCACGTCCGCGGTGGTCTCGCTCCCGAGCCTCCCGCTGTCGCCCCATCCCCAGCATGCCAGGCTGGCGTCATCGAGTATGGCGCATGTCATGTCCTCTCCTGCTGCGATGCTCGTGGCGGTTCGTCCCGAGGGCAGGTCGACCAGCTCGTAGTTGTCCCTGAAATTCTCGTCGTCGCCGATATTCTCGGTGCTGCCTATTCCTAGCTGGCCATGGGAGTTCGAGCCCCAGCATGCCATCTCGCCGTCGTCCCATAGTAGGCAGGTGTGCGCAGATCCCGCGGAGACCTGCGAGAGGCCGACCCCCCTGTCCGGGAGGAAGACTATGCCGTTACCGTCGTTCGTGTCCCACTCCGTATTGGTGTTGCCACTACCCAGTTGGCCGGAACCGCTCTCCCCCCAGCAGAAGAGCATGTCTTCCGTGGTGTCGTTGGTTATGGCGCAAGAGTGGTAGTCTCCCACCGAGATCGAGGTGGCGAGGTGCCCGGGGTTCGCCGAGTTGTCGGGCCCGAATCGGTCGATCGCCGGGATTGCCGAACCCATCTCCATGTAGCCATCGCCTCGCGCGCCGGAGCCATCCTCCCCGGAGTAGGACCCTAGTAGGTGGTTGCTGCCCCAGCACCTCACGGACCCGTCGTTGACCAGGGCGCAGGTGTGCCTCTGGCCGGCCCCGACGTCGGTGAATGTCAGTCCGGCCCCGACGTCTGTGAACATGAGGTACTGCCCCATCTCCTTGGCGTCGTCTCCGTAGCTCGCGGTGTTCTCGTGCCCGGTCTTGCCGTCCTCGCCGCCCCCCCAGCACTTCATCTGGTTCAGTGTGCCGATGACGCATGCGTGGTTGCTGCCGATGTCTATCGAGACGACTCCTGAGTTGTCCAGGGTCTCATATCTGAGCGGCGTCTCATCTAGCTCCACTTCCCGGGGCTCTAGGGAGGTCATGAGGGCCATCTGGGTGCTGGCCACCATCAACAGGATCAGCATCAGTGCCCGCACTCGTGACCTTGCTTCCGCTCGCACGCTTCCTCTATCGGGAAAATCCGCTTTTGATTCTATCCGAGGGATGCGCTCTTTTTCCGGCTTAGACACCCCTAAAGGGGTGTCTATTTTCTCACTCAAGGAGGATCTGGGCCTGCTCTGCCCAGAGCTGCCTTCGGATCCTTCCCGGCATGTACTCTATCGCGTCGTTCACGACGTCGCTCATGTCGTCGTCCATCTTCGAGATCTGCGAGAGGGTGGATATGCCGAGGGTGTTCAGCCTCCGCTCCAGACCCTCATCTATGCCGTCGATCTGCTGCAGGTCGTCGGTGTGGCCGTTGGCCTCCCCGATGACCTCGAAGTCGATGGTTATGGCCTTGATGTTGATCCTCGCTAGGATGTAGTCCTCCTTGGCCATCGTGCCCTCCTGGGTCTTCAGGTCGTTGAGCCTCATCTCCACCTCGAGCCTGTTCACCTCGGCGAGCTGCTCGGCCTCGGATGCCGCCAGCATCTTCCTTTGGCGCTCCTCCTCGGCCCTCTTCCTCCTCTTCTCGGCCTTCCTCTTGACCCGGTCCTTGGCCTCCTGCCGCTTCCTGGCCTCCTCCATGGCCAGCTCCTCGGCCGTCAGCTTCTTTTTCTCGAGGGCCTTCTTCTTGGCCTTGGCGATCTTCCTTCGCTTCTCCTCCACCTCGATCTCATCCTCTAGGTCCTTCCTGGCCTTCGCCTCGGCCTCCGCCCGTCTCTGGGCGTCCTTCAGGTCCCTTTCTTCTTGCTTGGCCGCGTTCTCTGCCTCGATTCTGTTCTGCTTTGCGTCCAGGAACTCCTTGCGGGTCGACTCTCTCGCCTCCTCGGCCTTCTTGGACTCCGCCTGGGCCTTCTTCCGCTCGCTCGTCGTCTTCCCGAGCACCTTCTCGGCCTCCTTCCACCTCTCGGTCTCTGCCTTCAGGTCGTCCTTCGCCTTCTTGTGGCCTTCGGCCTCGGCCTTCGCCTTCGCATCGGCCTCGGCCTTCGCCTTCGCTTCGAACTCGGATTTCTTCTTCGTGTCGGCTGTCAGTTTCCTCTTCTGGGATACCTGTCCCTCGACTTCCTCGGCCTTCTTCCTCTCCTCGGAGGCCCTCTTCTGGTAGGCCTGCTTCGCCTTCACGACCTCCTCCATCTTGGCGACTGTCTTCTTGCGCTCCTCGTCTGCGGTTTCGAGCTCCTTCTTGGCCGCCTCGCCCCTTTTCTTGCTCTCGGCGTGCTGGGCCTTGGCCTCCTTACCAGCCGCGTTCTCTTTTTTGAGCCTATTTTTCGCGCTCTCAGCGCTTGATTTGCTGCTCTCCGACTTCTTGGTCAGCTCGTCGGCCTCCGACTTCGCGCTCGCCGCCTTCTCCTGGGCTGCTTTCCTGTCCGCCTCCGCCTTCCTCAGGTCTTCGTTGATATCCTTCAGCTTGGCCCTGGACTCGGAAAGGGACTTCCTCGCCTTGTCGGTCTCCTGGATGCTCTTGTCTCTGGCCTTCTCGGCATCGGCCTTCGCCTTCTCAGCATCGGCCTTCGCCTTCTCGGCGCTCTTCCTGTCCTCGGCGCCTTTCTTGGCCTCTTCCTCCGCCTTCTTTTGCAGCCCTATCCTCTTCTCGAGCTCCTTCTCGGCCCGAATCCTGTCGGAGTCGGCCTTCTTCGCCATGTTTTCAGCGTCCTTCCTGGGTTTTACTGTAGATTCGAATGCCTTCTCGGCCTCCTTGGTCTTGGCCTCTGCTGCCTTCCTCTTGTTGTCCGCGGCATCCGTCGCCTTCCTGGCTTTCTCGAGTTTCGCCTCGGCCTCCTTCTTCGCCTTGGTCTCCTCAGCGAGCCTGCTTTCGAAGTCCCTGAGGTTCTTGGCCTGGTCCTCCGTCTTCGTCCTGATTTCCTTCACCTTCTTTGCGAGATCCGAGATCTGGGACTTCAGCGCCCTCGTGGAGTCTGTCAGCTGCTGTAGCTTGGCCTTCTCGGACGCACCCTTCTTCGACTCCGCGGCTAGCTCTGCCTCTGCCTTCTTCAGTTCTGATTGAGTGGCCTTCAGATCGGTTTGCAGCCTCCCCTGCTCCTTGTTCAGGTCTGTGATCTTCTTGGAGTTCTTTCCTGCTCCCTCTTTCTCCTTCTCCAGCTGCCTCTTAGCCTCGGAGGCTGCCTTCTTGGAGTCCTCCAGCTTCGACTTTGCTGACTCGACCTGCCTCTCCAGGTTCTCTAGCTTCTTGACCTCCCCGCTACCGGACTTCTTCATTCTCGCGAGGTCAGACTCCGCCTTTTTCCTAGCCGATTCCTGGACTCTGAGGTCCCTGTCGGCACTCGCCTTCTCCTTCTTCAGGTCGCTGATCTTCTTCGTCGCGTCTCTGGCTGAGTTCCTGGCCTTCTGGAGGTCTTCCTCGGCCTTCTTCCTAGCCTTCTTGGCTGCTTCGAGGCTCTTCTCGGCAGCTGCCTTGTCCTTCGAGGCTGCGTCCGCCGCCTTCTTCTGGTCCGCTGCCGCCTTCTTCTCGGCCTCCGCCTTCTTCTTGGCAGCCTCAGCGGCCTTCTTCTCGGCCTCCGCCTTCTTCTTGGCGGCCTCAGCGGCCTGCTTGTCTCTGGCCGCGCTACCTCCCTTGGCGTCAGCCATGGGGGTTCTTGTTAGTCCGGATATATTTAGGATGCGGAAGCCCCCTCCCTTCGGAAGGAATCGTTGCCATCCCTCCGCCTAGCTGACTATCGCTGGCTCGAGGCTCCTGCCCTCGAACTCCCTTGATTTCAGGACGTCGATCACGTAGGACGCCTTCTTCATGTGGACCTCAACCGTTGACTCCGAGTCACCCATCGATATCTCGCCTATCGCTACCTCCGGGACTCGGGCCTGTTTCACTATCCAGTCTGATAGAGACAGCTTGCTGGCATCTCTCTTTCCTACGGAGACCCTGACGGTGACCATCCCGAAGCTGTCCGAGATTTCGTCCCAGTCCTCCTTCAGCCTCGCCATTTCCTTAGTACCCTTGGGCAGGTCTGGCGCCTCGACCACGGGGATGCTCATGGCCCAGGTGTTCGCTATCTTGTCCAGCTGCCCAATCTCTGAGCCACTGACGAAGCTCCAGGCCTGGCCGCTCCTCCCCATTCTGCCGGTCCTCCCGATTCTGTGCACATACACTTCAGTCTCGTCCGGGAGGTCGTAGTTCACGACGTGCGTGATTCCGTCGACGTCGAGACCCCTAGCTGCCACGTCAGTGGCGACGAGTATCTTCTTGCTTCCAGACCTGAATTTGTCGAGGATCTTCTCCCTCTTGTTTTGTGCCATGTCCCCGTGTAGGGAGGCGGAGTCCACTCCCTGCCTGTCCAGTCTCTCTCCGAGCATGTCCACCATCCTCTTGGTGTTGGTGAATATGAGCATCTGGTCCTTCTCGGTCATGCTGGCCACGATCCTCCCCAGTGCCCACATCTTGTTCAGTCGCCCTACCTTGATGGCGAACTGGTCTATCTCCGGCACCTCTACCTCGAGGTCCTCGCTCATTACGTGTATGGGGTCTTCCGTGAATTCCTCTGTGGCATCCAACACCTCCTGTGGGAAGGTGGCGCTGAAGAGAAGGGTCTGCTCCCTTTCCCCCATCTTCTCGACAATCCATAGGACGTCTGGGAAGAATCCCATGTCTAGCATTCTATCTGCTTCGTCCAGGCAGAATATTCCTATTTTGGAGAGGTCTATGTGGCCCCTCTTGCTCATGTCGATTACACGACCAGGGGTCCCTACAATAACGTCGACCCCCTTATTCAGGAGCTTCGCCTGCTTCTCTATGTCAGTCCCTCCATAGACAGTCTCGATACTAAGCCCCTTCTTTCCTTGAAGGGACTGGAACTCCTCCGCCACTTGTACGGCGAGCTCCCTTGTGGGGCAGAGAACTATCGCCTGCGTCGAACTGTTTGGTTCGCAAGACTCGATAATGGGGATTCCGAAAGCAGCGGTTTTTCCAGAGCCCGTCCTAGCCTGTCCTACGACGTCCATTCCCTTTCTTGCGAATGGTATGGCCTCAACCTGTATCTGCGTCGGCTCCTCCCAGCCCAGTTGCCCTATGGCATCAGCCACGTGCTTCTCGAGTTTCCAGTCATTGAATGATAGCGAGGTCATCGTTTGTCCTCAGGACCAGGTCTCAGCTTCTCTGATGTCCTTCTGGAGCTCGCCCATCCAGTATTTCCTGCAATTGTCCTTGGTCAGGAACTGGTCCTTGCTGGAGAAACCGTGGTTGTAGTGCCCCTTGTCCGCATTTGCCCACTGTTCTTTACTGCGCTTGTGGAACTTTTGGAGAACGTGATTCCTCATGTATTGCCTGAATTTCAGAGCCTTGGTTCTGTTAACTCCTTTTGGGGTCACTCCTTCCCAGAGTCTCTCGAATCGCTCAAGCTTCCCGTCGAAATCGTCACTCATCTGCCTTCCTCGCTGCTCGGCCGACCTGACTGGCGTTTATCAGCCTCACCCATGGCATCGGGAGCGGGAATGTCCTCTACATCGTCATCCTTGGGAACGTAGTCTGCCGCAGCGAGCTTCAGGTTCTTCTCTTGCTCGGTTCCCTCGAAGTCGGGGTCCATGGCTAGGGATTTGAGCTTCCTTCTGAGGCTTGGGTCCTTCTCCTTCTTCAGTAGTTCACCTGCTGCCTCCCTCAGTTCTTGACCAGAGAGGATAATCGATATCTGCCCGATGCATGCCCTCCTCATGGCGAGGTCTTTGTCAGCTGCTCCCTGGAGTATCATCTGAACTACCCTCGGACTCTGGATGTCCAGCTTCTTCAGTGCCTTGATCACTGACCCCCTGATTTGCCTGTCATCCTCGCCGATGCTGGATTCCACCAGTATTACGGCCACTCTAGGCTCTACATCGGCGAGTATTGTGAGGGTCTTGGAAGCGTTCCTGCGAACCCGTACTTCTTTGTCTTGAAGCGACCACCCGATTAGGTCCCATGCCTCGGCACCCCCCTTCGATGCTATCGTCCTTAGAATCATTGATCCTCTTATTCGCAGGTCATCTTCCTCTTCCCTGATCAGCTCGTCAAGATGCAGGCACCCGACCTCGGGCCACTCTCTGGATGCTAGCTTCAATGCCTCGAAGGCGTTTCCCCTGTGGTCCTTCCTGGGGTCCCGAAGCTCCCTCCTAAGGATCTCCTCACATCCGGATGGGAACAGGGGCGCCACCTTCTTGAGGCATGTCATGGCCTCCTCCCTCACAGAATCCTCGTCGTCTTGAAGCCTGTCAGATAGGCAGTGGAGCAGAATCCCCTGCCTTCTGAGTGAGAAAGAGGGCAGGGTCTTCAGAGCTGCTATCCTGACGTCTGGGAAATCGTCCTCTAATGCATCGACCAAGGAATCGTAAGCACGCTCAGCATCCTTCTCTGGAACCTTTGCTAGTGCCTTTATACCGTCAATCCTTCCTAGGAGCCACCTCTTTCCGTCAGCCAAGATTTCTATCTTTCCAGACTCTCCGTCGGCCAGTGGAAGGATCTCGTGTGACTCCAACCTCTGCCACGGCCCGCTATCTGGGGATAAGGCGGCTATCCCGACTCCCTTACGCGCTCCCTTTGGTTTGGCCCCGATCCTCTCGCCGGTGCGCGGGTCGCGCGCGATGTACTCCCTAGCCATTGGAATCGCCCGCGGATAGTGCCACCACACTTCAATGAAGCGCGATTTCGCTCAGGACAACTATCAAGCACATTATCGTCTAGCCGGCCTTGAACTATGTCCCAGGATGGCGAAATTGAGATCTCTAAGCTCCTCCACTCTTCGTTCAGCGGGGGGGACGCTGTGAGTATGACGGACCTTTCCAGAATGTGGTCCCTTGAGATGCAGTGGTTTTCTCCAGACTCTGCTTTATCGCTGGCAAGGCGCCTTCATTCGGCAGGTTGGCTGGTGGGAAGTCAGGATTCCCTCCAGCCATGCTCCTCGATCCCAGATTACACTCCCGAGATGGGTTGGCGTCCATTCCTGTCAAGGTTCGAAAAGTTGCCTGAACCACCCGATGCGGTTGTGGAACATGAACCCTCACCTCCTGTGGATAATTCACCTGAGAAGAATGAGGGCGTGGGATGGTCAAGCCTCGAAATCCCATTGGCGAGAATGGCCTCCATTGTCTCGTCGATGTCCGGCCTCGAAAGGCGCGAGGTCATGAGGAGGGCCGAGAGGAAGAAAAGGGCATTGGGCCCTGTATCTATTGAGATGGCCATACTACTACTCGCCAGGGAGCAGAACCTGGAGTTGGGGGAGCTGATTGGGCTTTTGGACTAGGAGTCGTTTCCATTGGTCCGCACCTCTGCCGCAAGCAGACCTGGCAATACCAGCAACGCTAGGATAAGCGAGAAGGCCACAGATATGGAGCT
>CEWK01121443.1_pt1 | contig 34448 bp, 36 predicted proteins | sample 531431 | NCBI WGS metagenome assembly CEWK01 (sample SAMEA2623059, study PRJEB7988) | marine metagenome | isolation source: saline water (ENVO:00002010), including
ACCAGGCGACGTATTTATACCTAAAGAAAAATTTTAGTCAAAGAAAAATAGAAAATTGCTAATTTTTAAAAGAATATAAAATAATGGTTTTTAGCGCAATAAACGCATCTTTTAGACCAATTTTTTTTCCTTCCTCGTACGACCTACCATTATAAGTTATAGGAACTTCAAAAAATTTATAATTTTTTTTTGCTAACTTGATAGTAACCTCAGGTTCAAATGAAAAACTTTTTTCTTTGAGATTAATACTTTTTAAAGCTGAAGTTTTAAAAACCTTATACCCAGTTTCCATGTCAGTTAAATTTAAATTTATAAATAAATTACATATAAAGGTTAAGATCTTATTTGCTAGGTAATGCCAAAAAAAATGAATTCTTACGTATTTTCCCCCACCTAGAAATCTTGAGCCATAAACAATATCTGCATCAGTTTCAAAAAAAGGAGTCAACAATTTTTTATAATCAAAAGGATCATATTCTAAATCGGCATCTTGTATTATCGCAAGATCTCCAGCTATATATTTAAGTGCAGTATGTATTGCAGCACCCTTTCCTAAATTGCTATTATGAAAATAAATTTGTACTTTTTGATCGCTTAAAAAGTTTTTGTATACTTCTTTTGTACCATCAATTGAATTATCATCTACAATAATAATTTCGTAATTTGTGATTGTATAATTTTGTAAGCTATTTGAGATTTTTTTTAAAAGTGGTTCAATGGTATTTTTTTCATTATAACAAGGAATAATAATAGATAATTTAAAATTATTTTTATTAATCATATCTTATTTTTTTAATTTATTAATAATTAAATATCCATTATTTTTCTTTACCTCTAAATTATTATAAGAACAAATAAATGGTGTATCCCAACAAAGTCTACCTTGCCAACCATTTTTCATATTTTTTTTTATATCAGGAAAGTGAATCTTGACATGCCTATTGTTTAGACTTTTATTTAAAACAAACTCGTTATCAATTTTTTTAATTCCAAAAAATATTGTTTCTTCATTGGAAATTCTTAAAATATTTTTAGAGAAATTAAAAAGAGTAAAAATCATTAAAAATATTATAAATTTTTTTTTCGAAAATTCTTTATTTATTAAAAATCCTATAAAAATTAAGAATATTAAAGTAACGAAAATATGAATACCAAACCTATAAACTGGAGAAAATTTCAACCAAAAAATTATACTGATTAAAACAAAGATTAATAATATTAACTTTTTGTCAAATGAAAATTCAATTTTTTTCTTTTTGGGAAGGAATAGAATAAAAATCAAAGTTGGTAAAAATATTGTGGTTAAATGTTCGGTAACTTCAACTAAATTTCTTTTAAACCAAAAAGGGAGCCACTTGAGATTATTAAGATATTGTTCAGGTGAATAAATATCTTTAGCTATTGAGTAACTTTTATTTGTAAGTTCAAGTTGTTTTGATAAATTCAAGTGATCTACATGAAACCAACTTACATTTAGACATGTAAAACTTGTCGGAAATAGAATACATCCTGTATAAATAAATTGTTGAAAAATGAAAACTAAAGATACCAAATATATCAACAAAAATTTTTTTCTAAAAAGAATTAATTTTAAATTTTTAAAATCAAAAAAATATAAATATAATGTAAGTAATATTACAGGAATATTGCTTAATTTGATTAAAATAGCAAAAATTGAAAAAATAAAATTTAAGAAAAATAATTCTTCTTTTTCAAAATTATCATTGGACTCTATAAATTTTATAAAATAAAAAATCGATAAAATTGAAAAAATAGCCCCGGGAACATCTACACCAAATTCTGAAATTCGTGTAAATTTTAGAATAAAATAGAATAAACAAATTACTATAAAATAATCACTTAATTTGATATTTTCTTCTCTTAAAATTTTATTCACTGAAAAAATGATAAAAAATAAAAACAAAATAAAACTTGGAAGTGTTAAAAAATTGAAATTTTTTTCGAGTAAAAATATTGGTTTTAAATTAAGCCATATAGAATTATAAACGTAAGGTTTATCAATATTTGCAAAACCAAAAATAATTTTTTCCTCAACAAAAGCTAAAGCGTAAGGAAGATGATAATATCCAAAATCCTCATGATATTTTTGAGAGATAAACATTGGGAGTAAAATTAAAGCTATAATTATATAAATAGTTTTTTTTTTTAAAAATTTATAGATTGTAAGTCTTTTATTAATTAAAAAAAAGAATACACCAAAAATTAAAAGAGTTAGACTTACAAGATGATCAATTTTAATAAAAAAATGAGTAAAAGTTGTAATTGAAGAGATTAAAACAAAACCTAAAAAAATATCTGTAAAGATGTTATAATTATTTTTTAGATTTATTAGGCTACCATATCCAGCTATAGATGTTGATGCTACAATGATAAATAAAAAAAAAAGAATTATTTCGAAAATTATCATTTAATATGATTTAATTTCATGAAATCAGCAATATTTTCTTTTAAAATCTTCTATTGTCATTTCTAAAGTTTCATCAAAATTCATTTTGCTTTTCCAGCCATATTTCTTGGCTAAATTAATATCAAGTTTTTTTCTTTTAACTCCGTCTAATTTTTTATTATTATCGAACTTAATATCAACACTTGGATCAATTTTTTTTCTTACTTTTTTTGCAAAATCTTTTATCGTCTTTTCTGTACGGGAACCGATATTTATTAAGTGAGAATTTGTCTTTTTTCTTAAAAAATACTCACAAGCCTCTCCCACTTCATCTACATACAAAACTTCTCTAAGGGGTTTTCCTGTGCCCCATAATTTTACTACTTTATTTTTTTTTTTTTTACTTGCTAAATATATCTTTTTAATTAAGGCTGGAAGAAAATGTGAGTTATTAGTATCGTAATTATCATTGGGCCCAAATAAATTACAAGGCATTAAACAAATATATCTTTTTTTATATTGTTTATTAATTGCTTCAATCATCTTAATTCCAGCTATTTTTGCAATTGAATAACTATCGTTAGTCTCCTCTAAAGGACCAGTCATCATCTGATTTTCTTTTATTGGTTTTTTAAGATTTTTTGGATAAATACAACTTGAACCAAAAAGAATTAACTTTTTTACTTTATTATTATAACTTGTTGAAATTAAATTTGATTGTATCTGTAAATTATCATAGATAAAATCTGCCGGATAATTCATATTTGCTTTAATCCCTCCAACTTTTGCTGCGGCTATAATTACTGCATGCGGTTTTTTCTCCTCAAAAAATTTTTTCACTAATAATTGATTTCTCAAATCTAGTTTTTTTTTTTCAATTGTTATTAAATTTTTATAGCCTTTTTTTCTTAAAATTCTTAAAATAGATGAACCAAGCATACCTTTGTGCCCGGCGATGAATATCTTGCTTTGATTATTAATCATGATAAATTTTCTAATTCATGATCTATCATTTCATCAATTAAGTCCTCTAAACTAATTTTTGGTGACCATTTAAGTAATCTTCTCGCTTTACTAGCATTTCCTTTTAAATAATCTACCTCCACAGGTCTAAAATATCTTTTTTTACATTCTATAAAAACTTTTTTATTTTCAACATTGACTGCTTTTTCATTAATACCTTTTCCAATCCATTTAATTTTAAAACCTATTCTTTTTACTGCTTTATTCACGAATTCTTTTATTGTAAAGGTTTTGCCAGTAGCAATCACAAAATCACTAGCTTTTTTTTGTTGTAACATTCTCCACATTGCCTCTACATAATCTCCAGCGTGACCCCAATCTCTTTTGGAGTAAAGGTTGCCTAAAAAAAGCTTCTCTTGATAACCATTTTTAATTCTTATTAGACCTCTTATAATTTTTCTTGTTACAAAAGTTTCACCTCTAATCGGGCTTTCATGATTAAATAAAATACCATTACAAGCGTACAAGTTATAAGCTTCCCTATAATTAATAGTTATCCAATGAGCAAAACATTTTGATACACCATAAGGACTTGCTGGATAAAAAGGTGTTTTTTCACTTTGAAATTTTTCTTTAGTTCTACCAAACATTTCAGATGTTCCAGCTTGATAAAATTTAGTTTTTTTTTCAAAGTTTAAATTTTTTATCGCCTCTAAGATTCTTAATGTACCAAGTCCATTTACTTCAGCTGAATATTCTGGTACTTCAAAAGAAACTTGTACATGAGATTGTGCAGCTAGATTATAGATTTCATTAGGCTTTATTTTCTTAATAATATTAAAAATTGATGATGAGTCTGTCAAATCCCCATAAAGTAATACGAAATTTGATTTTAAATTTATATCTTTATAGATGTCATCAATCCTTTGGGTATTGATTATTGACGATCTTCTCTTAACGCCAAAAACTTTATAATTTTTTTTAAGTAAAAATTTAGACAAATAAGCGCCATCTTGTCCAGTGATACCAAATATTAATGCAGTCTTTTTTTTCATTTGGAATAATCTCTAAAATATATATTCTGTATTCATTTTATACATATAATGCAAGTAAGTCTTATAACGTGCACGAACAATAGTGAAAAAACTATAAAAAATTGTTGTCTATCTGTTTATTCACAAACTTACAATAATATTGAACATATCGTTATAGATAAAAATTCTCAAGATCAAACAATTTCAATCATTAAACAATATAAAAACAAAAAAACTAAAATACATTATCAAAAAGGTTTCGGTATATATAATGCTCTTAATGAGGGCATGAGGCTTTGTAATGGTGACATAATTGGAATTTTACATTCAGACGATGAATTTGTAGATAATGAAATAGTGTCTAATATAGCATCAAAATTTAAAGAAAAAAATTTAGATATATTATTTTCAAACATATATTATACGAAAAAAAAAAATACTAATATTATTATTAGGGATTGGAAATCAAATTTTGAAGAAGGTGTCCAATCTAACGATTATTTAAACAAAGAAATCATAAATGGATGGATGCCACCACATCCAGGCATATTTTTCAAGAAAGATATATTATCTAAAATAGGGTATTTCGATGAGAATTTTAAAATATCTTCAGACTATGATTTTATAATAAGATTATTTAAGGAAAAAAATGTCAAAATTTTTTTTCTGGACAAATACACAATCAAAATGAGGGTTGGTGGGGTCAGTAATAAAAATATTATAAATATACTAATTAAAATGAGTGAGGATTTTAAAATAATGAGAAAATTTAAATTTTCTGCAGTTAAAGCACTGCTACTAAAGAATTTATCAAAAGTTAAACAGTTTTTTTAATATTAATTAACCTTTAATGTGATAATTGAGGGAATATTTTCACTCAAAAGCACTATTAAATCTAAATCTTTGTCGTAGTCTAAATCCCTTATTCTGTTACCTTTCAAATAAATTCTTTTTTCTGAGAGTAATTTTTTAAATTCATCATCAATATTAATTAGGTAAAGAGAATTTGCTCTTAAAGAAGAAACTAAAAGACATCTACTTTTACAAAAAGAACTTTTTTCTAAAAAAATAATTTCACTTATGCCAATTGAAGGATCATAATATTTAAATGGTTCAATAAAACCTAATTCCTTGTGTGTTTTTTTGAATGTATTTGTATTGAATAAATTTTCTTCTCCTGAGTAAGCCTGACCATAAGAAACCTCAGGCCATCCAAAATTTTTATCTTCAATCAAATCTAAAAAATTGAAATTAATTTCATCCCCGCCTTTTGGACCATGTTCAGTGTTTACAACTAGATTTTTCTCATCATGATATAATAGACCCTGGGGATTTCTATGACCATAGGATATTAAATTATGCTCTCTAGAATCTATATCGATAGATATAATTTTTCCGAGTAATGATTTTTTATCTTGTGGAGCATCATAATTTTTGGAAAAACCAATAGAAAATAAAATTTTATTATCTAAAAATTTCTCTATTCTACCTCCTGAAAAAACATTATATTTTTTCCAAGTCTCATTTGTTTCAAAAAAAAGATCAAAATTAATTTTTTCAAAGTTTAAATTAGCTCTATACAAATTTATAGTAATAGCATCATTTTTTTTAATCATCATGGAAATATAAATTTGATCATTAAAAAATAATAAATCTCTTATTCCAATCAATTCGGAATTATTTTGCTCTAAAATTTGACTAATGTTATTTGGTAAACTTTTAAATTTTAAGCTATTTGTTAAAAGATTTTTTTTATTAAAATAAACTAATTTACCATCACCTGAAATAGAAAAAAAAATATCATTATAAATTTTTGAATAATGAGCTCGTAATGAATTTGTTTCTGCATTCCAACCTAAATTAGTGTCTAGTTTTTTAAATGGTAAAAAAAAGAAATTAGCAGTATATTTAACACCACTTAAATCAAGTTGTTTACTTAAAAATTTTTGACCTTCATTACCTTGCTCATATTTTTTTACTTGCATTTCTAATAATTCGTTTTTTGCTTTAAGATTAGAAACCACAAATAAACTATCTTTAATTTTTTTTATATAGTGTGGAGAAATAGCTGATTTTACAAAAAGAATAATCTTACTTTGTCTATCATACCCATCTCTAACAATTTCTGAAACAGCCACGAACAAATAAATGAGTAATGAAAAAAAAGTAATTATGAGGATAATTAAGTATTTTTTTTTAGATTTGATTAGATTCATTTAATTTTTTTTGACACTTTTTTTGTACCAATTCAACGAAGATTTCAGCACATGTGCTAAATTATTATATTTTGGTCTCCATCTCAAAAATTTTATTAATTTTTTAGGATCAGATATTGATATAACAATGTCACTTTTTCTTCTTTTGCCAATTTTATATTTAATTTTATCTTTTGATATTAAATTAAATTTTTTTAAAATTTCCTTAACAGAAAAACCATAACCATATCCACAATTAAAAATTTTAAAGATCCTATTTTTTATAATTGAATTTGCAGCAAGTAAATGTATTTCTGCTAAATCCTCTACGTGTATATAATCTCTTATAGTTGATCCATCCTTAGTTTTATAATTGTCACCATTTATAATAAAAATTTTTTTTTTTATACTTGAGATGCACAAATTTAAAATTAAGTTATATCCTTGCTTGATATTAAAACCACATCTTAATTTTTCATCTGCACCAGCAACATTAAAATATCTTAGAATTACACAGCTAATTTTCTTTTTTTTAATTTTTAAAAAATTTTCTAATTTTAATTTAGATTTTGGGTAAGGCGACATTGGTAATAAACTATCTTTTTCATTCACTTTTTTATTCTTATTTCCATAAACAGCTGCTGTTGATGAGTAGATAAACTTATTTAAATTGTTTTTTATACAACTTTCAAAAAACAATTTACCTTTTAAATAATTATTTTTATAATATCTTTTTGGAAATTTTATTGACTCCTCATTATTAATGAAAGCTGCAAAATGAAAAACCACATCAAAATTTTTTTTTAGAAATATTTTTTCAAGTTTTTTTTTATCAGATATATCCATTTTATAAAAAATGGCTTTTTTAGGAATATTTTTTTTTACACCTGTAGAAAGATTGTCAATTATTGTAACCTGATGACCTTTGTCTAATAATAAATTTGATACTGTACTTCCAATGTAACCTGCACCTCCAGTAACTAAAGCTCTCATAGTATTTTATTATAAATCTTTTTTTAGATATGTAATTACAGCCGAATACACAATTATGCTAATTATTAAAACATAATAAGTTGCAATTTCAAAAAATAACAATGCTGATGGAAGTACAAACATTAAAGTGGTGAAAAATACTGTTAGATTCGTGTTTTGAAAATGATTGTTTATTAGGTGATGTATATGATTTAAGTCACCTTTAAATGGATTCTTTCCATTTATTGACCTCACTAAAAATAATCTAAACATATCTATAGAGGGTATCAAAAGAATAATAAATACCTCATCACCATAAAAGAAATTTTCAAAATATTTATATTGATAGATGAATGAGCATCCAATTATAGAGCTAATTAAATAACTACCCCCATCACCTAAAAATACTTTATTTTGAAAATTTAAAATACCTAGAAAAATTAAACACATACTCATTAAAGTAAAAAAAATTGGATAAAATCCTTTTAAAATAAAAATTATGAATATAAAAATAGTGAAAATGATTAATTGTAAGTTAATACCATCAAACATATTTAAAGCATTAGATAATAAAGCAAATGCTAAAATTAGAAAAATAAAAGAAAAATTATTAAAATAATAAACCTTATCTAAAAAAGATATCCTTATATATTTAAGCTTAATATCAGGAAAAAAATAAGCCACAATTACAAATGAGAGACAAATTAAAAGTAGTTTTAAATTAGGAGTTAAATTCTTTAAGTCGTCAATTAATCCAATAATATAAAATAGGCTACTTAATATAATAAGTATATATATAAATTTTTGATTAAATATTAAATTTTCAATATTTAAAAAATTAAAAAAAATAAAAATTAAATAAAAATTTAATAAAACAATTAAACCTCCCAATAATGAAACTGGTTTTTTGTGTTTTTTTAATTCACCTGAAGGTTTATCGCTAATGTTAATTATTTTCGCGATTTTTGTAAAATTCAAAAAAATAAATAAATTTAATAAAAAAAAAAATATTATTAAAAAAAAGTTATCCATTATTTGATCAAAATTTTTGAGAATTTATATAATTTTGCAGATTTGGTTATATTAAAATAATTTGATTTATTCTTATCTACATGGAAAAGTTTAAATAAATTCCTCTCACTTTTTTTGTTATAAAAAACTGTAGATCTATAAAAATCCAATAAATCATCTACTTTTTTAAAACGTAATTTATTTTGAAATTTAAAAACTTTAAACTTAATTTTTTTTCTTTTTAAATAAGGTTCAAGTTTTTTTGTAGAAAAATCAATATACCTCCTAGCAATTTTGGGTAATGTTTTTTCATGTGAAGCAAATGATGTTAAAGTATGAGGATAACAAGGTGCTGTTATCAGAAAAGAACCATTTGGCTTCAAAAATTTAGAACAATTTAAGATTACTTTTAAAGGATCCCTAGCATAATAAATTGCATAAGAAGATATTATTTTATCAAAAAAAATTTTTTTTTTTTTAAGTATTTAGAAATTTCATCCATCGAAACGCATTTAATTTTTATATTATTATAATTATTTTTTTTTTTTAAAATTTCTAATGATTGTTTTGAATAATCTGTTGCTAAAATTAGACCTTTTTGTTTAACTATCTTTGCTTCTTTTAAAACATGGTTTCCCACCCCACATCCAAGTTCTAGAATAAATTCATTTTTCCTAATTTTATATCTTTTAAAAAGCCATTTAGTTAAATCTTTGGAACTTAGTTTTTTATTAAAATTCAATCGATTTTGTAGATTTTGTGATGATACTGCTCTTTTTTCAACAATTGATAACTGGCTTTTCATAGAGAAAATTGATACTACAAATTATTTACTATTTCTAACAATTAATTATGAAAAAAATTTTTGTTGTTGCTGCTCACCCTGATGATGAAGTTTTAGGTTGTGGTGGAACATTATTAAAACATATTAATAATGGTGATAAAGTTTATATTCTCTTTGTATCAGAAGGTGTATCGGGAAGGTATGTAAACAAAAGTTCAAAAGAGTGCTTGAAAGAAATTTCTAAAAGAAAACAAATGGCTAAAAAAGCATGTAAATATGGTAAATTTGAGATAGTTGATTTTTTAGATTTAAAAAATTTGGAATTAAATAAATATCCTCACAATTATTTAACAAATATTATTTATAAACACTTTAAAAAATATAAACCTGAAGTAGTTTATACTCATTATGAAAGTGATCTTAATGTTGATCATAATCACACTTTTATTTCAACGTTTATAGCTTCAAGACCAAATAATGATTTTAAAATAAAAAAATTATTAAGTTTTGAAATACCTTCATCAACTGATTGGGGTATAAATAAAAAGATTTTTAATCCAAATTATTTTGTTGATATTGAAAAATTTAAAAAAAGAAAAGAAAAACTTTTAAAATTTTATAAATATGAGTTAAGAAAATCTCCACATCCAAGATCAGTTAAAAATATAAACGCTTTATCAAATTATAGGGGAGGTGTTGTTGGACTAAATAATGCAGAAGCGTTCTTGATTCACAAAATTTTAGATTAAGAATTGCGCTTAAAATTAAAATAAAAATAATAAGCTAGAGGATAAAAATAAATCATCGAAAGCCAATTATTGAAAAAATTTCCACTTGGTATCAAGGGCCATAAATTAACGAAAATAGCTGATAACATTATACTAGTTGAAACTTGGTTTATATCTGGATGATCAATAGATAGCAATTTTCGCCTATTATTAAAAAGTTCTTTAACCACAAAAGCAAAAGCTATAACTAGTAGAGTGAAGCCAAGCAAACCAGTGGAGACCAATATTTGAACATATGTATTATGAGGATGAGTTGAACATCCATCATTTTTTTCCAATATATATATTTTATTTCTACATAAGTACCTAAAACCCTTAACCCCAGTTCCTATTATTGGGTGGTCTTTAAACATTCTGTATGACAATAAATAGTGTCCGTGATGATCGTGTGAAAAGATATAAACTTTGTTAAACATTTTTTTTTTGTGTTCCTCATATTGTTCTTCACCTTTACCTATAATTTGATCATATGACTTTTTAAACATTCTAATTGCTGGGTTAAAATCTTCAGAAACTCTAAAATGAGGAATCACTAAAGCAAAGATCATAAATGAAAACATCGTGAAAATTATGAATTTTCTGAGAAATTTATTAATAAAATAGAGAGTAAAGAAAAAAAGTATCAATAAAAAAAAAGATGTTCGTTCGCCAGATAAATAAACTATTAAACAAGATAAAGATGTTAGTATTACATATTGAAAATTAACTTTATTACCACCAATCAAATTATTCAAAACTAGATAAAGTAGAAAAAAGGGAATTATTCTGAGTATAAAACCTCCTAAAATTAATTCTTCTCCAAAAAAACTTGAGATTCGACTTCTAACAACCTCGTTCCCAAGGATATTTTTTCCAGTATAATATTGAATTAAAGAATCTAAAATCAAAAATAAAAAAAAAACGATATAAAAAAATAATATTTTATTATTAAATAATTTAAATCTATCCAATATATACCAAGCAGATAATGCAAAAAGTGGAATTCGAAAATAAAAAATTGAAGACTTTGAATTATCAAAATCACGAAAATTCACAAAGGTTGACAATAAAATTAGTAGATAAAATAAAAGAAAAAATAGTAAAAATTTATTATTAAAATATTTAAAATTTTTTTCTTTAATAACTGAGTAAACTGCAAAAATGATGCAAAGTAATAAATAAATTTCTGCCACCAATGGTCCAATTATTAATAAAATTGGGAAGATAGCCAAACCATAACCAAAAAAATACTTGGGAATTTCATTTGCTAAATTCATATATTTACTGCTTCTAAAAGTTCTTTTTTAAAATTATCTTTTGTAAAAAAATAGTTTTTTTTAATCTTCTCTTGTATTTCAACATAATTTTTAAATATATGATTTATAGTCTTTCTTAAACTTTCCTCATTTCGTTCGCTAACAAAAATTCCATCTCTTTCATGAATAACATACTTTATTTCATCAAAAATTATTACTGGTCTTAATCTGGCTAAAGACTCAGATATAACTTTTGGAAAACCTTCAATGTAAGAGGGTAATATAAATATTTTAGCTGAGTCATATATCTGAATTAGCTCCGATAGATCAGATGTTGATGTCTTATAATAAATATTATTTGCATAATATTTTTTTGGGATAAACTTTTTATCATTACCTAATATAATTAATTTATACTCCTTAAGTAAATTTTTAAAGATATCAGCTAGATAATAAGCACCTTTATCTCTCTTAAATCTTCCAACATAGAGAAAGTCTGTTTCACTTTTAGTTTTAATTTTCTGCTGATTTCTCCATCTGTAATCTAGTTCTGAAGGATGAAGTATATTTTTAACTTCAACATTAGTAAAATATTTTGAGCAAGATAATATTTTAAGTTTTTTTTTTATTAATGAAAACATAATTAAGTAGATGAAATATCCAATAAAACCATAACGATATTTATATTCTAAAAAACCATCACTCCTCAAATAAACAAAGCCCCTAATATTTATCCTCTTTACTAATAGAAGGTAAAATAAAATAAAAAAATTATAAGGTGTAATTGAAATTAGTATTACGTCTAAACTCTTTTCATTTATTTTTGCTAAATCAAGAAGATTGAAATTTTCAGTTAATTCAAAGTTAAGTTCTTTTGAACTTTTTCTGCATATTAAATTAACATTATAATCATTATTTAAACAAGTTATTATATTATTTAAATCATTATTTGAGGTATATCTTTTACCAGAAAACCAAATCTTATCATTAGTAATTAGATAAATTTTTTTCATAATTTACATTTTTTTTATAAATAATATTGTTCTCTTTAAACCTTCTTTAATTGTTACTTCACTTTTCAAATTTACATATTTATTAATTTTTTTTAAATCTGGGTACAAATTCATTGGTTCGTCTTTTCTTAATTTAATCATACCAAATTTAGGAAACCCTTTCTTAACTAGTTTATGAATATAATCAATTATGAATTTAATTTTATAATTCTTGGAAGAGCCTACGTTAAATATTTCTCCTTGGGTCTTAATAAAAAGACATTTGTAAAGAATATTTATAAAGTCATTTATATATATGAGGTTCCTTAATTGCCTGCCTGATGTTAAGTTAAATGACTCATTATTAAGACATCTTTGAATAACATAAGGTATTAATCTTTCAAATGATTGGCCAGGTCCGTAAATTAAATATGGCCTTAAGACCAAACACGGAAAACCTGTCATGTTATATAATTTCATAATATAATTTGTGGATTTTAGTTTTGATCTTCCAAAAACTGACTTGAGTTTTCCAATTTTAACAATTTTTTTTTCGCTTTGTGGAGATTTTGTATATCCATATTCCAAACAACTTCCAACTTGTATAAATTTTTTTATTTTTTTAGTAAATAAAATGTCGACTAGATACTTAAGACCAAGATAGTGTGTTTGGTAAGTTTTCCAAAACTCTTTATGATTTTTATGACCTGCTAAATTTACAACAAAATCAAAGTTATATTTTAATTTTTTTTTTAATTGATTTTTATTTTGTATTTTACAAAAAATATATTTGATACTTTTATCCCTTAATTTTTTGTCAATTTTTTTTTGTGATAAAGAATATATATTAAATTTTCTTTTTTTTTTTAATAATGAAATAAAATTTTTTCCGATGAAACCCGTTCCACCAACTACCAAAATATTATATTTCAATTTAAAATCTTAGCTTTCTTTTTTAAAATATCATTATATCTAACAATATTATTTTTAGATATTGATCTAGTTAATTTTTTTCCTTTTTCAAAATAATCTTTATACCAGTTTGTTGTGAACTTTACCGAATCTTTAAAATTTAAAATTGGGGACCAATCTAGATGTTTTTCTGCTTTATTTGAATTTAATTTTAGTAAATTTGACTCTTTGTTTTTAAGTCTTGATTTTTTATTTATTTTCCATTTTGCGTTCTTCCAATTACGCTTAATTTCTCTAACTAATTCTAAAACATTTTTGTTTTGACTATTTTTAGGTCCAAAATTGAAGGCCTCATTATTTAATTTAATATTTTTTAATTTAATCGCCAAAACCAAATATCCTCTTACTACATCAAGAACATGCTGCCATGGTCGAGTTGACCGAGGACTTCTGATATTTATTTTTCTCTTTTTGCTCCAAGATTTAAAACAATCTGGAATTATTCGATCTTGAGACCAGTCACCACCTCCAATCACATTTCCTGCTCTTGCAATAGCTAACGTAATCTTTTTACCATTAAAGAATGATTTGGTATAACTATTTATAATTAATTCAGCTGCACCTTTTGATCCACTATATGGATCATTACCACCCAGTACATCATTTTCAAAATATCCTCGATTAATCTCTAAATTTTTATAACTTTTATCACTTGTTATAATAACTGCTCTACATTTTTTTACGCTTCTCAATGACTCAAGTACATTTAGTGTTCCAATTGTGTTAGAATTAAATGTAGCGATTGGATCGTCATAAGATTTACTTACTATCGCTTGTGCTGCAAGATGAAACACGTAGTCTGGTTGATATATTTTAAAAATTTTTTTTAATTTTTTTAAATTCGTAATGTCTAATTTTTTATGTTTTATTTTTTTTCCAAATTTTAAATCTTCGAAATGACATGGCTTAGTTGGATAATTTTTTGAAATTCCTAAAATTTTTGCATCTAAAAGACTTAAACATAAAGTAAGCCATGAGCCTTTGAAGCCTGTGTGACCTGTTATTATTACTTTTTTATTTTTGAAGTATTTCCTATAAATTAACATACCTTTAAAATCTATTTTTATTAATAATTATATTTAATAGAAAGAAATTTCATTATCAATTAACTCTTTATTATTTGGCATATCCAAGTTCGGATCAGGATACGATTTATCATTTTTTTTATTCTTTTCAAAAAAATTTGACGAAGCAAAACTTAATTCTACGACAGACGGAAGACCATCTTTATTAATAGTTCCATAATTATTTACATGAATATGTATAAGTTCTAATTCAAACTTGTTTATAAAATTTTGAATAGAGTTGTAGTGTAAATCAAAGTCGTGAAATTCTATAACAAGACCATTAATTTTACTCGAATTTTCTAGTATTTCATTCAATATTCTATATTCAGAACCCTCTATATCTATTTTTAAGAAAAAATTTTTTTCAATTTTTTTTACTATATCATTTAAGCTTATATGAACATTATTATTAAACAAATTTTTCTTCATAGAGTTTGGAGAAATAAAATTCTTATAATGAAAATTTTTTTTTGAATTAAAAAAAGATTTATATTTTATATAATTGAATAACTTTTGAAAATTTATCAATGGATCTCTCAATAACAAAATGTTTAGAAGGGATTTTATAAACCTTACAAACCAAAATCTTGTGTTCACACTATAATCATAACAATAAATTTTTTTTTCACCTAAGCTTGAGTAAGCCTCCTCAAATGTCCAGTCATCACTTAGTCCAAAACTTAAAAGTATTTCTGAGTCATTAATACTATTTTTTTCCACTATATATCCACCATCAAAATTTTTTCCTAATCTTACTAAATCACATTTAAATTTAGGATAAAATAAATTTGGAATTCTTATCATAACTTAAATAATTGAAAAAATTATTACTTCATTTTTAAATTTATATGATTGAAATATTTTTTTGCAGTAACTTCCGCAGTAAAATTTTTCATTATATGTTTATATCCATTTATAGCTTTTAAATCCCATTTCTTTTTATTTTTAATAAAATCTTTTAAAGAATATAATATTTCTTTCTGATTGTTAGGATAAATCAAAGTAGAATTCTCATTATTTAAAAACTCAGTTACAGCTCCAACTCTGGTCACTAAAACAGGTTTTTTTGCTATTAATGCTTCAGCTATTGAGAGACCAAATCCCTCAAAAGTCCTTGTTAAAGATAATACAAGATCAAGTTGCTGAAATATTTCTAAACTATTTGATTTGATAAAACCTGTTATCTTGAAATATTTTTCCAAATTATATTCTTTTAATTTTCCTTGTACTTTATTTAGCTCTTCCTTTTTTACTGGTCCTATAAAAAATACCTTCATTTTTTTTTTTAAATCAAAAGGTAATTTATGAAATACATCAATTAAATCATAGTGACCTTTCTCACTTTCAATTCTAGAAAGTATTCCAATTTTCAAAATTCCTTTGCTATTCGTTTTAAAAATTTTATTTAGATTATTTTTAATTTTAATTTTTTTAGGTAAAACTCCATGATGTATAACTTCTGAGTGTTTTATATTTTCAAGTAGTTTAGTATTTTTTTTTATATTTAACTTAACTGCTTTTGATCCAAAAATAATACTTGTTGCACATCTTGAAATAAATTTATCAGCAAAATTTATAAAAAAGCTCCAAAATCTTGTTTTACTATAACTATGATGAATAGTTAATATCCTCTGAGGAATATTGAGCATTTTTGCTGATATTAAACTCGCAGAGTCACTGCGAAAATTACCATATCCACCACAAGCTGCTAAAATTATATCTGATCGATTTTTTTTTAATATTAAATAAAATTGAAAAACTGAAATCAAAAATAAAACAGGTCTAAATGTAAAATTAAATATTTTTGCGATTCTAAAAAAAAAATTGGCATGAGCAAAAGATTTATTTGGTGCATTAAAAGTTGAATACGTTATTAAATTAAATCTTTTTTTATTAATATTATTTTTTAAGCTAAAAATTCCTTTATTTGTTTTATTTGTAATTAAAACGATATCTAAATTTTTAAAACTTTTACTATTTATTAAGTTTTCAATAAAAGTAGTCATTCCACCATACTCTAAATTTTCAAAAACTATGGTAATTTTTTTTATTGAGTTTTTATTTTTCACAATTATAAGAATGATTTAGTAAAATATTACTTATTCATTTTTTTAACAAACTCTAAATCAGCATTCAACATATCTTTAACGAGTTCACTAAATTTGATTTTGGGCTTCCATTTAAGAACTTTTTTGGCATATGATGAATCCCCAACTAAAGCATCTGTCTCTGTAGGTCTAAATAATTTTTCATCCACTTCTATAAATTTTTTATAATCTAAATCTACAAGAGAAAATGCCAATTTTGCAAAATCCTCAACTGAATGCTGTAATCCAGTAGATATAACAAAATCACTAGCTTTTTTTTGTTGTAACATTAACCAAATTGCCTCAACGTAATCTTTAGCGTGACCCCAGTCTCTCTTTGACTTAATGTTTCCTAACACAAGTTTTTTTTGTAAATTATATTTGATTTTAGCAACACCAAATGTAATTTTTCTTGTAACAAATTCAAAGCCTCTTTTAGGAGACTCATGATTAAATAAAATTCCTGAACTACAAAACAAATTATATGCCTCACGATAATTTCTTGTAAGTTCAAAGCCTGCGACTTTAGATATCCCATAAGCTGATCTAGGATAAAATCTGGTTTTTTCATTTTGAGGTACTTGCTGTACTTTTCCAAACATTTCAGAAGAGCCAGCAAAATAAAATTTTGTTTTAGGAGAAAAATCTTTAATTGCTGATAAAACATAATGTGTACCATTAATATTAGTATTAATTGTCGAAAACTCATCCTCAAATGAATAGCTTACAAAGCTTTGGCCACCTAAATGATATAACTCATCGGGTTTAATTTTTTGTATTATTTTTACCAAACTCGCGTAACTTTCAAGAGAGGCCGAATGAAGATTTATTTTATTTACAATATCTTGTATTCTCCATAATCTATGGGACTTATCCTCTAATGCCACTCTTCTAACGACGCCATGAACTTTGTAATTTTTTGATAATAATAAGTTTGCTAAATAATATCCATCTTGACCAGTTATGCCTGTTATCAGTGCAGTTTTTTTCATTAAATTTTTATTATATCATTCTTATAAATTCTAAACACAAACAATACTAGAATTTAATTCGTATATTTGTAAAAAAACAATCATTTTAGCAAATAGTTAAAATGCAAAGCTTTTAAGAATTTCAGAATTTTTTTTATTTCTAATTTTCCTAGAAGTTAGAAAATTATACTTATATTTTAAATATTTATTTCTATTTATATCAAGACAAAACTTTTTTTTATCAAATTTATCATTAATATTGATAATCTTTGATGATAATACTTTACTTAAACTTTTTGTTTCAAATAACATTGTCGGATTATTTTTTATTACCTGATTGTTATATATAAATGTAACTGGTTTCTCATGAATTACACAATAACTCACAGCAGTCGTAGCACCGTTTGCAATAACAAACTTACAATTTTGTATTAACAAATTTGATGCATCAGGATTTTTTGAAACCACAAATTTTTTGTCATAGTATATGTTTTTAAATTTTCTGACACTCGGATGGGGAATTATTATAACTTTTTTACAAAACAATTTTTGAACTTTATCCAAAAAATTATTTAAATCATTATACCATTTTTTTACATCATAAATAATTTTATCATTTAGTGAAACATCATCCCCTGGGAATGCCGGTGCTTTTATATCTAAAAAAACAATAAAATCTTTTTTATTCTTAAATTCATGTTTTTTTTTTCCTGATAAGAAATTTGCAAAATCTGAAGAGTGGTAATCGATATAAAATTTTTTTTTTGAATTAATATTTAATGTTAAAAGAAATTTTTTTGAGCCACTAAACAATATGAATACTTCATCAAATTTTAAAAAATATAATAATTTGCTATAAAAGAAATTTCTAAATAGAAACAAAAATCTTGGAAAATTAAAAAATAAAATTTTGAAAAAAGACAAAATCTTCAGATACAAGGTATTACTTTGAGAAGGTGCATGTACTTCTGGTGAATTTAATTTAATTATTTTTACATTGTACTTATATAATAAATAATGGATATAGAGACTTTTAATAGAATTTGAAGAAATTGTATTAATAACAAAAACTTTATTATTTTTTTTAATTATTTCTTTAATATGACTTTCCCATTGAAAAATACTATTAAATATTATTGCGAACTTGCTTCTTTTGGTCTTATGGCCTTTGTACCAATTTTTTGAAATTATATTAAAAACATCATGAACTTCTATTTTATTTTTAAATTTTTTTTTTAATTCTTTAATTTGATATTTTTTAAAATAATAATTATTAAATCTATAAGGAAATAAAATAATTATCATTTGTTAATTTTAAATCTATTTTCCAAAAGATTTACAATTTTCAATTGTTGATTATTATTTAAGCCGTAGCTACTAGGTAAACATATACAACATTCGAACATAGTTTTTGAATTATGAATTTGATAACTTTGAAACTTATTAAAAGGCTTTTGTAAATGATTCGGGTACCATAATGACCTTGTCTCAATCCCTTGATTTAAAAACTTTTTAATAATTTCTTTTTTTGATAACCCATATTTTTTGGAGTCTATAACTAATATATTTAACCAATAATTTGATGAACACCTTTCTGGTGAGTCTAAAATTTTCAATCCACTTATTTTATTAATCTTTTTTTTGTAAGCAAAATTAATATTTTTTTTCTTTTTAAGAACTTTTCTAATATTTACTAACTGAGCTAATCCTATCGATGCATGTAAATTTGAAAGCATAAAATTATACCCAACATCATTATGAATAAAATTAATAGCATCGCTTTTTGCCTGAGATGCAAGGTAACTAGCTTTGATATGTTGTTTTTTGTTTTTTAAAGATAAAATACCACCACCACCTGATGTAATTAGCTTATTACCATTAAATGAATAACAGCTAAAATCGATTTTATTACGTCTTTGCTTATCATAATTAATCGATCCTAAGCTCTCAGCAGCATCCTCAATTATTTTGATATTTTTTTTTTTACAAAATGCTGAAAAATTTTTATCTATGTCAAACAAATTGCCAAAAGTATTAACTACGATTATTGCTAGAATTTTTTTTTTTGTTTTTTTATTGTAAGAATGACCATTTTTAAAGTATGTGTTTTTTTCAAAGAAAGAGTAAATTTTTTTTTTATCCAATAAAAGAAAGTCGTCACAATCAAAAAAAACTGGTTTGCAATTATTATATAAGATTGAATTAATAGTAGCCGCAAAAGTAATTGAAGGAACTAAAATTTCCTCATCTTTTTTTGGATTTAAAAGTCTTACTGCTAATTGTAAAGCCGCAGTGCAGTTTATGACTCCAAGGTTATAACCACCTGTTGTATATCTTTGTAATTTTTTTTCAAAACTTTTAACTATATTACCATTTGATGATATCCATTTATCTTCTAAGCTTTTTTTTAAAAAAGATAATTCATTTCCAAAAAAAAATGGTTCAGATAATTTAATCATTTAATTCTTTACCTTTATTAAATTTAGTCATAATAATCATAAATATTGAGCGAACCCTCAAAGAAAAACTTCCATTTCTTAAAGTAAAAAATAAATCTTTCATTGAATTCTTATAATCAAAATTTAAATAATTAAAACGTCCAGACATATATTTTAAAAAAGCTTCTTGTTTAATTTTTTGATTTTCTGTCAATATTTTTGAAAATTCATTAACTGCATGACGAGTTGGTGCTGACATATCTTTCTTTGAAACACTTTGATCGTGAATTAAATAGTAGCCCAGTCTTTTTGGCAAATAAAGAAATTGATCAGTTAATTGTGCAATTCTTAACCAGGCATTATAGTCCTCTGCTGCAACTAGTTCTTTATTTTCGTTAATTCCTTTAATCTCATCTAAAAATTTTTTACGAACAATTGCGGATGAATTACTAATTGCATTACCATCAACTAATAGATCAATTAAAACTGGTTTTTTTAATTTACGACTTTTAATATTTTTTCTACTAAAAATTTTTGGATTATTAGATCTAATTTCTAAATCATGATAAATGAAATCAATATTATCATCAATATTTTTAATACAAATTTCAAGTTTATCTTTTGTCCACCAATCATCAGAATCTAGAAAGGCTACCCACTCCCCTTTTGCAATTTTTAGCCCTGTGTTTCTTGATATTGCAATAACTCCGTTATTTTTAACTTTTGAATATTTAATTTTATTATTTTTAAAATTAGCAACTACTTCAGAGGTGTTATCTGAGGAATAATTATCAATTACAATAGCTTCCCAATTTTCATAAGTTTGATTTATAACAGAATTTAGCGCACGTTTTAAATACTCACTATGATTATATGTGGGTATAATTATTGACACTAAAATATTATTTTTATCCACCAAAACTAATTCCGTTTTATATTAATCAAAACTTTTTCTATTTCAAAATTGAATTTTAATCTATCAAACTTAAATTTATAATTTTTATTTAAAATAATTAAGTTTTTTCTTTCTTGTTTAAAATTATTTATTTTCAAGTCAATACTCTTGTTATATATCTTCTTATACTTTTCTCGAATTATCGAAGAAATTTCTTTTAAATTGAATACTTTATAACCAACATTTGATACTGAATTATCAAAAATTTTTTTATTTATTGTTGTGTTAATTATTTTAACAAAAATTTGAGAAGGAATAAATTGTCTTTGAATTATTCCATTTTTAACAATTAATCTTTGTTTATCTAAAGCAGACTTACAAAAGTCATGAATTATATTTTTACTAAACTTCTTTAAATCAAATTTTTCTAAATAACCAAAAACATTGCCCAATCTTAAAATTGTAAAAGTACGATTATATTTTTTAAGTTTTTTTAAAATTATCTTTTCAGACTCATAATGAGACCTTGAGTATAAATTTTTATGATCAATAATTGAGTTTTGATTTATATCTTTGTTCCCATAATTTTTGTAAACTTGCATTGAGGAAATATAAATTAATTTTATATTATGATTTATACATATATCACAAATCTTAGTGGTTATATTATTTTTTATTTTAATTAATCCTTTTTTTTTTTCAATTTGACTTTTATTTGGTCCAGCTAAATGAACTATTAAATGAAATCTTTTTAAAAGCTGTTGATAATTTCCATTATTTGAAAAATTGATAAAATTTTTAGAATTTTTTTTTCGCGAAAAGAAAGAATACTTATTTTTTTTTGAATTATTCTGATTTTTAATTATTGAGGCTAGATAACCAGTACCACCTATAACTGCAATCTTGGGCATTATTTAATCCAAGGTGACTTTTTATCTTTAATCATTTTATCTAAAACTTTCTTGTCTCTTAAAGTATCCATGCAAAACCAAAAGCCGTTATGTTTGAACGCCGATAAATTTTTTGTTTTAACGGCTTTAAGCAAAGGGGACCTTTCAAGCATTACATTTTTTTTTCCAACAAAATTGAGAAATTCGGGTTCAATTACAAAAAAACCACCATTTATCCAACCTTTTTGTAATTGAGGTTTTTCCTCAAATTTTGTGACAAGCTTATTTTTAATTTCTAATTCTCCAAATCTTGCGGGTGGATGAACAGCTGTAATAGTAATTTTTTTTTTATTTGACCTATGAAATTTTAAAAGCTTTTTAAGATTTACGTTTGATAATCCATCGCCGTAAGTCAACATAAATGTATCATCTAGTATATTTTTTAGTTTTAATAATCTTGACCCAGTTAATGTTTCAAGACCTGTATCGATTACTCTTATGTTTGCTGAAATTTTTTTTTTTTTAAAATAAGATTTTATTATTGAATATTTATATCCGCCTGCAATTAAAAAATCTTTAAATCCATATTTCATATAATAATTAATTATATGCTCTAAAATGGGTTTAGAACCAATTTTAACCATTGGCTTTGGAATTAACTTGGTATACTCTAAAATTCTTGTACCTTTTCCACCAGCTAAAATAACTACCTTCATTGTTTTCTATTCTGTCTTACTTTCTCTACTAATTTCATAATTTGCAAAGCTTGTTTTAAAGTACATATTTTTGAGATCTTTTTACTGAAGATTTCTTGTAATTGACTTTTATATGTATCATTAATACTAGTTTTTGAAAATTTCTTAATTGTTAATCCCTTATTTTTTACTATTACAATTTTATTTTTTAGTAGATTGGCTTTGAGACTAAAATTATTACCATCAACCTTAATTTCCCTGCATTGTATTTTTGAAAAAAAATTAATATTTAAAGAAAAGAAAGTTTTTTTTTCAATTCTACCAACTAAAGTTAATATATCATCAGTATTAATGCCAAGTTTCGAAACTTTTTTGTTAAAGGAATAAAAAATCTTTATTTCCCCAAAAATCCACCGCAAGTAGTCGATCTCATGACTTAATTCTAATAAAGCTCCGCCACCTAATTTTTTTTTTGCAGAAACCGATTTTCGATAATCAATTTTTCTCCAATTTGGGAGATAAGAATGAGAAATGAGATTAATTGAAAATATTTTTTTATTTTTTAAAAAATTTTTCAGAAAAATTATTACTGGGTGAAACCTTAAATTATAACCAACATAATATCTATTTTTTAACATTTTTGGTAATTCATAAAATTTTTCAAAGACTGGTTTTTCGATTAAGACTGTTATATTTTTAAAATTTTTTTCAATTTTCATGAATTGTATGTGATGTCTAGAGGAGGGAGAACAGACAACAATCATTGATAGTCCTAACAATTTTAATTTATCAAAGTCCTTTTTTTTAAAATTATCAAATACTCTTGATGAGATTTTTCTTACTTTTATTTTTAACCCTAGCTTTTTAATAGCAGAATGATGTTTTTTAGAAATAGACCCAGAGCCAATTATTAAAATTTTTTTCATGCTTTTAGCTCCATCTTGCTAATTTAATTTTGTTTTTAATTATTTGTTTTCTTGCCTCTTGAAGACCATCTCCTACAAAATTTAATAAATTTGCAGTAGAAATTGAGTCAATTTCTTTTTTTCTAAAAGCTTCAACTAAGTGTTTATAATTTCCTGCTCCACCTGCATAAATTACAGGTTTTTGAAATGATCTTGGAATTTTTTTAAGAATTGAAAAATCAAAGCCATTACTCGTGCCATCCATATCAATAGAATTTAAAATAATTTCACCAATTGGTAAATTAGATAAAATTTCAAATATTTCTTTTACGTTAAGATTTATTTTTTTGCTCCCATTATTTCTGTAGAATAAAAAATTATCCTCTAAATTATGATAATCTAATGATGCAATTATACATTGTTCTCCAAACGTATTAGCTATTTTTTTTAGCAAAACTTTATTAAACAAATTACTATTGATTACTAATTTATCCGCACCTGATCGAATGTATTTTTTTGCTACATTGATACTGGATATTTTTCCGCCAGCTGAAATAGGTATAAAGCATTCTTTGGTAAAAGTTTTTATTATTTTACAAAAATTATCAATTTCCGCTTCCTCTCTTGAAACGTTGAGTAAAATAATTTCATCAACCGAGTCTGTTATCATCGAAAAATCATAATTTTTCTTAAGCCACTCATAATTTCCAATCTTTTGAAGTCTAAAATTTCTACTTAAAAAAAAACAATCATTTTGAAATAATAATGTAAAAATTAATCTTTTTCTTATCATCAAGTAATATTTAAAAAATTATCTAATAATTTGATTCCATTAGATTGGCTCTTCTCAGGATGGAATTGCGTTGCATAAATGTTATCTTTTACAAAAGATGATAAAAATTTAATACCATAATCTGTTTTTGAGATATTTTTAGACATATTTTCGGGCAACATTCTGTAGGAATGAACAAAATAAAAATCAGTTCCTGATTGCAGACCTTTAAATAATTTATTCCCTTTATCAAAAAAAACTTGATTAAATCCAACGTGCGGAATCTTATTTTTAGTCTCTTTTAAAGAAAATTTTTTGACCTTGTTAGATATAATACCTAGACCTTTGGTAGGTTTTTCCTCAAAACTCTTTGATGCCAAAAGCTGCATCCCAAGACATATGCAAAACAAATAATCTCCTTTTTGAATAATATTTTTAATTGCGTTATCAATAGAATTTTTTTTTATTATTTTCATCGCTTTATGAAATGAACCCACACCCGGTAGAATTACAATATGAGACTTTTCAATCACATTAGGTTTACTAGATATACGAACTTTAACACCTAAATAATTAAAAGCATTGAACAAAGATCCAATATTTCCCATACCATAGTCAATAATAGTTACAGTCCTATTTTTCATTTAATTGAAAACTTTGGTTGCCAGATCCCTTTTATTTTTTTGAAAAGTTTTTTATTTACCCATTTATCAATGATTGAATTAAACTCTTTTAATGAAATTTTATAATAATCGAGGTATAAATTGATGAATTGTTTAGGATAATAATTATCATACATTTTAACAAGATTTAAACCTTGAGATCTTGTCATAGCTCCTCTTCTTATTTCAATACCCGCATCTTGAGTGGCTCTACCAAATCCAAATTTAAGGTACATCATATAAGTGTGTAATACATATAAAGCTTGATCATTTTGAGCAAAGTTTGTGAAGGTGCTAGCATTAGACTCTGAATGCTCGTTTAATCCACAATTTTTTTTTGCCACTAAATAATTTCTATAAGGGTCCCAATTCTCAAAATATGACCAATGTGTAAGTTTTATATTTTTCAATTTTTCATTTTCAGGAAATTTAAAAAAATCTTTTTCTGAATTTTTTGCCTTAATTTTTTTTAATACTTTTTCATATCCACCTTCAAAATAAATTTTTTTAGTATATGTAGCATCAAAAAAAGGTTTGTTTTTTGTATGGTTAGATCCTCCATATTCTACCTCTCCATCCTCAGCGTAAACTATCAAACTAATATTCATAGAAACTGCGATTTTTAATACTGAGGTAAATATAGAAATTAACCATCCATAATACGGAAAACCTTTATCCTTCAAACCAATCTTGTTTAAATCCCTCATTACTTTCTGATTTGGACTTATGTGTATGTGGTCAAAACCTGAGTTTATAAAATTTCTAAGGTTTCTATTTCCAAGATCTAGTTCTAAAGGTGGCCGAACAGTAACACACAGAGGATTAATATTGAATTTTTTTTTCAATGTATAGGCGACGTAAGAACCATCTTTACCCCCACTAACTGGAACAATACAATCAAATTGGTTATTATTTTTTTTATTAAATATTTTTTTTAATAAAGATTGTCGGTTCTTCCAATTAATTTTTTTTTTTTCTCTAGCCCACTGGCACGCATTACAGAGGCCTTTTTTGTCGAAGGTAATCCTTGGTCTAGTAGAGGTATTTAAACAATTTTTACACCAAAACATCAAATTGCAGACCACCCCCCATCAACAATTAATGAAGTTCCTGTTATGTAAGAGGATGCTTCAGATGCTAAAAATAGAACTGAATATGCTATCTCGCTAGGTTTTGCTAACCTTCTTATTGGGCAATTTTGTGAATAATTTTTAACAAACTTTTTATCTTGCACTTTATTCAATCCTTTCACATGCCCCATTACGCCTCCAGAACATATTGAATTAATTCTAATCCCACTTGGACTATAAAATGATGCTAATTGTCTTGAAAAATTTAAAATTCCACCTTTAATGATTGAATAATTCATGTTTTCTTCAATAGTTGTATTTTTATATATCGACATATTTTGTCCTAAAAAACCATAAATTGAGTTTAATAAAATTACTGAACCTAATATTCTTTTTTCTTTCATTTTCTGACAGATCATATGTGCTGACCAACAATAGGAATTTTGATGAATATCTACATTTTTTCTTAAATTCAAAATTTTATTTTTTTTGAAAGAACTTAATTTCCAGTTGGAATTTGTAGGATAAGAAGTATTGATGAAAATATTTGGACAACCAAATTTCTTAATAATTGACTCTAAATTTTTATCTAAATTTTCTATATCAGCAACATTTAATTTCTGAAAAAAATAATTTTTTAAATTTTTTTTTTTAATTAGACTCTTTTTATCAATAAGATCTAAATTAATTACCATTGCAGAGTTTTCTAATAATAACTTTACTATCTCCTTTCCTAGAAGACCCGATCCACCTATAACAAAAGCTTTTTTTTTTTGAAGTCCAAATTTAATAAAATTTTTTCTCATTTTTTTAGTAAGTATTTAACAAGACTTAAATCAAAACTATCATCAATATCAATAGATCTTTCTCGAGGCATTAAAAAAATCGAAGTTTTTTTACTAAATAGCCTATGCTCATTGATTAAAAAACCTCTTTTAAAAATATATATTGAAGCGTTCATATCATAAACTTTTGGGGTTTTTTGTCTCGAAAAATAAATTTTATTGGTTTTTTTGGATAAAACGTAAAAGCTCCCTTTTTTTTCAACCATATTGAAATAAGGATTCTTCTTAGCTTCATTAACTGAAAAAAGGTTTGTATAATTTCCATTCTTAAATTTTTTATAAGAACTTTGAATATCACTTATATTTCTTAATGGTGAAGTTATATCAAGATCAAAACATATATTAAATTTTTTTTTGAAATATTTTTCAGACTCAATCAAAGCATGTCTTATAGCTAATAATTTTGATGAGTTGCTAGTAGAAATACTTTTTGGTCTTAAAAACCAACATTTGGCACCATATTGTCTAGCAACTTTTTGAATTTTCTTAGAATCTGTAGAAACAATTATTTCACTAAAAATTTTAGATTTTATTGCTTGTTGAATTGTAAAAGAAATTAAAGGTTTACCATTAATCTTTATTAATGCCTTATTCTTGATGCCTACAGAACCACCTCTCGCACAAATAATACATAATACAGACATTATTTAATTAAAATCTTTAAAGGCTTTATTGAAATCCGATAATTTTCCTAAATCAGTCCAAGAATTGCTTGAAATTTCATAAACCCCAATTTTTTTTTTTAATTTAAGGCATTTATTGACTAAGTCGGTTAAGTCAAATTTTTTATTTTTAGGAACTAATTTTATTATTTCTTTCTTCATTACGTATAAACCAGCATTTGCAATAAAATCTAATTTTGGCTTCTCTTTAATTGAGATCAATCTTTTTTTTGTAACTTTGCAAGAACCATAAGAGAACTCATGTTGAACTTTTGAAACTACTAAGGTAATAAAATTTTTGTTAATTTCGTGGTAATTAAAAAGTTCTAGATAATCTATCTTAAATAATGTGTCACAATTCGATAATAAAAAATTATTTGATTTAATTTTTTTAAGATATTTGATACCCCCTACAGTTCCCAAGGGCTTTGGTTCTGTCACGTAGTTGATCTTTAAATTTTGATCAATATTGTTAAAATACGATTTTATCAAATTCGCTTGATGGTTAAGTATTAAATGGAAATTCTCTAAGTTAAAAATTCTAAAGTTAGACAAAATATGCTCAAGCATTGGTTTATTATTTATTGGAATTAGAGGTTTAGGTAAAACAGTTGTATATGGTTTTAGTCTTTCTCCCCTTCCACCAGCCATTATTACAACTTCAACTTTTTTCAACTCTGAATAATCTTTTTTTGAACCAAAAATATCTTCCCATGATATTATTTTTTTTACAAAATTTCTTGTGTCTACAACAGGTAAAATACCTATCTGTTTATCTAAAAATGTCTTTTTAATTTTATTAGAATTAAAATTTTCTGAAACTATTTTCTTTGGATTTTTATTGAAAATAGATTTAATACTTGAATTTAAACTATAATTTTTAATTAAAGCTGAATGAATATCTCCTTCTGATAATGTCCCAAGTAAATATTTATTTTTTTTGACGACTAAAAGAGTTCTAGTTCCGTTTTTTTTGATTTTAATCATAGACTCCTTGATAGAATTATTAATACTTATGAAAAATGGGTCTAATTTTTTATTCATATTATCTTGTAATCAAAAAAATTTTTAGATTGTAATTTCCTAAAATTTGTCCTTCTTAAAATTGTGATTATTCTATCTGAGCTATTTTTCTTTTCGTAAGGGTTGACTACTTTCAATAACGATTTTTTAAATTTTTTCGACAAAACTTTATTGATAGCACTTGTTATTTTTTTTTCATTAAAATCCACATTTATTGTTGACTTAGCTTTAATTCTCCCTAGTTGTCTTATACCTAGATCAATTGTTGGTTTTTTAAAAGACGGCATTTCTATTATACCACTAGAGGAATTTCCGATCATAAAATCAACGACTCTGCATATTGAAAAATAATTATCATGGCCAAGTGATTTAAACAAAAATACGTTTTTATTTTTTTGGGTAAACTTTTTAAGAAGTTTATAAATCATTTTATAATGTTGATCTGCACCTGGCATGGTAATAATAATTGATGTATTTTCCAATTTTTTTAAACAATTTAAACATTTTTTCAAATTTAAGATGTTTTCCTTTTGATCTTTTGTAGTTTCTGGGTGAAAAGTCATCAAAATATTTTTTTCATTAAACTTAATATTCAATAGTTTTTCTAGATCTTTTTTTTTAATAACTCTATGATTTTTAATAGATTCAACACCCATAGATCCAACATTAAAAATTTTTTTTTTGTCTTCACCTAATTGCTTAACTCTATCATAGTACTTTTTTGTAGATACAAAATGCAAATTTGAAAATTTAGTAATTGAATGTCTTATATTTTCGTCCAAGGATCCCTGAGTAATTTCGCCTCCATAAATGTGTCCAATTGGTATATTATTTAGATAAGCAGAAATTACTGCGGAAAAAATTTCATACCTATCACCTAAAACTAAAAGAAAATCAGGTCTAATTTTTGCAAATTTTTGAGAAAATTTTTGAATTCCAATTGATAAATATTTTGCAATATCGAGTGAATTGTCACCGTTTATATTTAAATTAATTATACCATGGATTGTAACTCCATTTTTTTTTATGTCTTTAATTGTGCTCCCAAAGAATTTTGAGTTGTGTGTGCCTGTGACAAGTAAATTTTGCTTAAAATTTTTATTCTTTTGAATTTTTGTAATTAAATTTTTAAGTATAAAAAATTCAGCTCTTGATCCGGTTACAATACAGAGTTTCATTAATTTATGACACCCTCATTTAATCTAAAACTTTTTTTTGCCCTTTTACCTAAAATTTTTTTCCACGATGATGCTGGTAAGCCATTCTTAGATCGTTTAGTTGTTAAATTTTTGGATGTAAATTTATCGCCTATAAAAATTTCTTTTTTTGCAACAATTTTTTTTCTTATAAATTCTAAGTTTATTAATTCATCTTTATGTGGTTTTTTTATGTAATTTCCCAGGGACTTCTCTGCTTTTCTAATTTTTTTAATAAATTGAAATAACTCGTCAGGATTAAGACTTATTTTATGATCAGGTCCTACTAGTTTTTTATTAAGGGTAAAATGTTTTTCAACAACCCTCGCTCCTAGACCTATTGCAATAAGTGATGCGTCATAACCTAAAGAATGGTCTGAAAAACCAACTGGTAAATTTAATTTATCTTTAATAAATCTAATTGATTTTAAATTTAAATTTTTTTCTTCCGCTGGATATTGAGAAAGACAATGTAAGATCTCAATATTTTTTTTAGGCGTACCTTTTTTAACCAAAATATCTAATGCATCTTTTATATCTGACAATTTACACATACCTGTTGATAAAAAAATTTTTTTTTTTAAAGACCCAATATATTCTAGATACGGAATATCATCTATTTGGCCAGATGGAATTTTAAAGGCGCTAATTTTTAAACTTTTTAAAATATTAATACTTTTAATATCAAATGGACTCGATAAAAATTTAATCCTTTTTTTTTTACATCTCATAGAAATTTTTTTAAAACTTTTCGCGGTAAGTGCTAATTTTTCTAACATCTTGAGATGGTTTTTTTGTTTAGTATGTTTTTCTTGATATTTTGCTAATCCTAAATCAACATTTGATAGTGATTTTGGGTCAAATGTTTGAAATTTGATAAAGTCTGCTCCAGCCTTTGCAGCTAAGTCAACCATCTTTAAAGCGTTATTTAAAGATCCATTGTGATTAACCCCAGCTTCTGCAATAACTAAAATCTTATTTTTCATATTATCTTAAAACACTATTGTCCTTCACGTCTTTACTTATAATCTTACCCATTCCAATAATACAATTTTTTCCAATTTTTACTCCTTGTTTGATGATTGCTCCACTCCCTATAAAAGTATTATCTTTTACAATCACCTGTCCATTGAGAATTACTCTGGTAGATATATGACAATTATTTCCAATCCTCACTCCATGCTCTACAACTGCTGACGTATTAATTATGGTATTTTGACCAATTTGAGCACCAAAATTAACTATTGCGTTGTGATGTATTATTGTTCCATCAAGTATAATTGCATTTTTAGAAACGTATGCAGCTGGAGATATAATTGTAGGAAATTTAAATTTTTTTTTAAACGCTTGAAATATTTTGATTCTTTTTTTTGGTGACTTAATAAAACCTAAACTTATATGTAAATTAATTTTTTTTTTGCTTACCTTTTCTAAGTATCTCTCATCTCCAAGAACTTTATAATTAAGTAAGTTAATATTTTTTGTTTTATCAATAAAACCTAGAATTTTAAATTTTTTGGTTAATAATATTACATCCAAGCATGATTCTGCATGCCCACCGGCACCTATTAAAATAATTTTTTTCATAAATATAAGTTAGTCGTTAAAAATATTTATTTTATACTGATTTATATTTTCCTCATTTGAGAACCATTCAATCGTTTTTTTTAAGCTATTTTCAAAATCGCTTTTTTTATTTAATTTAGGTGACCAGTTCAAAATTTTTTTTGCTTTTTTATTGTTGGCAAATAGTCTATCTACCTCACTTTTTTTAGGCCTTATTCTTTTAAAATCTTTTTCAATATCAATTCTATATCCTGTAATTTTTGATATTTTTCTAACTAATTCCTTAATAGATACCTCAAAACCACTTCCAATATTTATTATCTCTCCAATATCTTTTTTTTTATTAAGAGCACACAAAAAAGCATCCGTAGTATCATCAATATAAGTTAAATCTCTCGTAGGATAAAGCGAACCAAGTTTTAAAACCTTTTTATTTAAAATTTGAGTGATTATTGTTGGAATAATTGCTCTTAATGATTGCCTGGGCCCAAATGTATTAAAAGGTCTTAAAATTGTTACAGGTGAATTAAAAGATTTATTATAAGACAAAGCTATTTGGTCTGCAGCAACTTTACTTGCCGCATAAGGAGATTGAGCTGAAACTAAATGTTTTTCATCAATTGGAATATACTTAGGAGATCCGTAAACTTCACTGGTTGAAGTATGGATAATTTTTTTTATATTAGAATTTAATGCCGAATTTAAGATATTTAATAATCCCATTGCATTAGTATCAAAATAAGATTTTGGTGCCCTATAAGAGTATGGTATTCCAATTAATGCTGCCAGATTAATCACAACATCCACATTTTTTTTTAATTGATTTTTTATTAAGAATTCATCTCTTATGTCTCCGGTAACAACTCTGATCTCTTTTTTTATTTTATTATCAGCATGATCTAACCAGCCCCATGAATTAAATGAATTATATAAAATCAGACAGGTTAAATCGTGCCCTTTTTTAATAAGTTTTTCTGCAAGATGTGAACCAATAAAACCTTCGGCACCAGTCAAAAAAATTTTCATCGTGTATTAAAGTTAATTTTTATATTTATAAATTTTATAATTTTTGTAATCACTTAAAGTATCTATTTCAAACCAACTTTTTTTATAATTCACAACCCTTATTACTTTTTTATTTTTTTTTAAAAATTGTGAAAAAAAAGATGTTATATCAAGCTTAATTATATCAATTTTATTTATTTTGATAAACTTAGAAATTATTTTCCATCCTTTCGGAGAAATTTTAAAAAGGCCAGCAAACTGACCTTTTATGTTAGACAAAGACTGAGGTTTTCCTCCAATTTTTTTCAAATATCTTGTATTTGAGCTTTTAAAATAATCAAAATTTTCTAAATCATTGAGTGGATTTTTAAATCTTAATTTCCAAATTTTTTTCCAATTTACATTGTTTAAAATTACAATATCCCCTTTTGCTTTAGCCAACAAACTTATTGCCTCTTGATCGTAAATAATATCTGCATAAGAAATAATACAAGTGTTTGACTGCAAAACTTTGTTTGCTTTATTTAAAGAAAAAAAAATATTTGAAGATTTCCACTTTTTATTAATAATTTTTTTATACGGAAAATTTTTGAATAAATGTTTTTTATAACCTACGACTATGTTAATTTTATTAATATTATTCTTTATAAAATTATTTATTATAATATCTATATAACGTTTATCCCCAGACTTATTAAATGACTTAGGTTTTTTTTCAGTTAAATAACCCAGTCTAGAGCCTCTTCCAGCTGCTAGAATAATCCCCTGTAACATTAAAAATCAGCCCTCTTTTGGCAAAGAAATATATTACTTCCTGAAATATATTTTAAAAAAAAAGAAAATATAAATATTTTATTCATAAACATTAATATTTTATCTAAAATGCTAAGTATTAATTTTGAAAAAATATTTTTGTTATTATAGAAAAAAGGGGAACCACAAGAGTCTTTTATTATGAATTTGTTTTTTGTTAAAATATTTTTTAACCTCCCATAAGAAAGAAGTCTTCTGTTGGTCTCAAACTTCCAAACATCATTCCAACCATAAGTAAAAATCCAATTATTCATCCACCATGAATTTTTATATTTTTTGAAGTGTTTTTTTAATTTTGTCTCTAACAATAATGATTTGATCGTATCTGAATGAGAGTATTGATGATGTTCCCCGACCAAAAATTTTGAAAAATTTATAAAAAATTTTCTTGGATGTATCATTTCATTAATTTGAAATGTATTTGTTTGAGCAATTATTAAATATCCATTTTTTTTTAAAACTCTTTTGCACTCACTTAAGCAATAATTTGTATTTATAACATATTGTAATGCCCCGACTATTATGATGACATCAACTGAATTTGATTTAATCTTTAGTTTTTTATCCATTGATCCGACTAAAAACTTTGCCTTTCCACTTTTTACATATCTTTTATTTTTTATCTTTGCAAATTTTGCTAGCGGTAGTGATATATCTATACCAATATATTTTTTACATTTCTTGATAAAGTAACTAGCATTTTGGCCAGCACCATAGCCTAGTTCGAGAATTGTTGTTTTATTATTTTGGCTTAACTTCTCTAAATATTTTAATACTTCATCTCGCCTAGAATTCATATAATAAGTATTTCCATCTTTATCTGAATATTTAAAATTGTTATATTTTTTTACGTAGTTGTAATTGTTCCATAATTTTGATGTATTGAGTTTATAAATATTTTCTTTTTTCATTTATTTAAAAATTTTTTTCAATCTATAATTATCAATTTTATTGATTTTTTTTTCTCTTTCCGGATGCCACATCCAACCTTCCCAGTTCAAACTTTTGTGTTTAATCGATTCTATATTTCCATCGAATGCCTTAGTAGTAATATAAAAATTCTTTGGACAATCTTTTAAAGAGTAATTATGGTAACTATTTACATGAGTTGGAAATTTTTGTTCAGTTAAATTAATTAATTTATGTCTTGTTTTAACATGATTTTTAACTTTTATTAATTTGCTTCCAAACTTATAGCCTAACATTTGCATTCCTTGACATATTCCTAAAATAGGAATTTTATTTTTTTTAGCATAATCAATTAAAAAAACCTGTGATTTATATCTGGGGTTTCTATGATCTCCATCATTTCCTCCTGACAAAACAATTCCTTCAATTTTTATTAACTTTAAAAATTTATAAAATCTTTTTTTTGGCATGATCAAGTTTTTATTTGAAATTATAATTGGATTATAAGAATTTTTGATTAGCCAATTAACCAGTGCTTGATCGATAACATCATTCACTTCTTTTCTTGTTTTATTGACCGAAACTTTTGGATTAACTAAAATATTCTTCATATTTATTTATTTA
>CEWK01058284.1_pt1 | contig 33782 bp, 33 predicted proteins | sample 531431 | NCBI WGS metagenome assembly CEWK01 (sample SAMEA2623059, study PRJEB7988) | marine metagenome | isolation source: saline water (ENVO:00002010), including
AAGGCTTGACTTCCGAGTTCGAAATGGGATCGGGTATTACCCTTTAGCTATAATCACCAGGCAACTGCTTTATAATATATTATAATTTATTTGCAAATATTATATCAATTTAATTGCTAAAAAATTTTGCATATTTAGGGGTGTAATTTAATTTATATTATAAATTTATGTTAAATATTTTTATTAGCTCATTATTTAGTAGCATAATTCTTATAGTTAATGGGATAATTTTTTCTAAGTTGTTATTCAATACTAAAGTAAATGAAATTAATATTTGGGAATCGGGAATTTTTGGTTTTATTACTGTTGGTTTTGTTAGTGTAACTCTAAATTTTTTTTTTCCAATAAATAAACTCGTAGGATCAATTTTTTTTATTTCATCTTTAATTATATTTTTTATTTTTTTTTACAGTTTTAAAAAAAGGAGAGAACTAATATTTATTATTTTATTCGTAACATTTACAAGTTTTTTGTTAGTTACAAGTGCTAATATTAATCGTCCAGATGCAGGTCTTTATCATTTACCATACATTAGAATTTTACAAGAGAACAAAATAATCTTAGGGTTAACTAATTTACATTTTCGCTTTGGGTTTGTGTCAATCTTTCAATACATATCTTCTATATATAATAATTTTTTTTTTAAAAATGAATTTTTGAATTTACCATTAGCATCTTTATTTCCCTTTTTCTTTTTATACTTAATTAATAAATTTATTTCTAGTTTGAATAAAATTAATGCATCAGAGATTTTATCAATATTTTTTATAATAATTTTTACTCTTTACTCATTCAATAGATTTAGTAATTATGGAAATGATGTTCCGGCTAGCATTTTCTTTTTTATTTTAATTGTAACTATTTTAAAAATCGAAAAATTAAATGATGTAAGCATAAAAGAGTTTTTCGTTCTTTCTATATTATCAATTTTTTTACTAACATTAAAAGCATCTATGGCTATAGTTCTTTTGTTGCCATTAATAATTTTTTTGTTAAATAGAAATAAAATAAAAATTCTCAAACATAAAAATTTAATTATTATTCTATCCTTTCTATTAATTTGGTTTTTAAAAAATACTTTAATCAGCGGGTGTTTAATTTTTCCTTTAAAAGAAACCTGTTTTAGTAAAATATTTTATTTTAATGAAAATTTGACAATCGTTGCATCTGACGAACCTGAAGCTTGGGCAAAAGGTTACCCCACAAGTAATAAGACAATGAATTACAAAGAATATAATTCCAATTTCAATTGGATTGGGACATGGTCACAGAATCATTTAATAAGAATTATTGAAAAATTATTACCATTTTTAATACTAATTTTACTTTTTTTGTCAAAGAAAATTTTAAATAAATCATTTTATAAAAATTTTAGTTTTCAAATTAAAAAAGATAAGAAAACGATGTTAATAATTTTTTTTAGTTCATATTGCATAGTCTTGTGGTTTTTAAAATTTCCTCTTTATAGGTTTGGAATGAGTTTTATCTCTACATTTATAATATTTACCTTGGTAGGAATTTTTATTAGTGGCCAGGATTATTTATATAATAAGAGGGTATATTTTTCGATTATTTGCGTTGGATTAATATTTTTTTATCTTAAAAATATAAATCGAATAATCGATAATTATGATTTAGTTTATAAAAATTCCCCTTGGCCTCAGATTTATTCTTTCAACTTTGAAGAAAAAAACAAAGAATTAAATTTTCAAAAAATTGTTGATGATAATAATAACTTAAAATTCTATTACAGTGACGGTGAATTATGCATGTATTCAAAATCTCCTTGTTCAAATTTAAGTATTTCTAATATTGAAAGAAAAAAAATAAAAGGTTACTCGGTTTTTTATATAAAAAAAAATTAGTCCAGAAATCTATATTTAATAATGCAATAAAGAGCTATAAAAGCATCTTTCAAAGTAATTTTTTTTCCTTCCTCATATGATCTACCTCGGTATGATATAGGAACTTCATAGAATACAAATTTTTTTTTTGCTAGTTTAATTGTTATTTCTGGCTCAACACCAAAAGATTTCTCTTTAATTTTTATTGAGTTGATTACTTTTTTTTTAAAAACTTTATATCCAGTTTCCATATCTGACATGTTTAAATTAGTGACAACGTTAGTAACTATTGTAAGAAATTTGTTAGCCAAAAAGTGCCAAAAGAAATGTAGTCTGACATATTCACCTCCAAGAAACCTTGATCCATAAACGACATCTGCATCTGTCTCAATAAAAGGCTTAATTAATATAGGATAATCTTTTGGATCATATTCTAAATCTGCATCTTGTATCAAAATTATATCTCCATTTGCCTCTTTAAAACCCTTATTAAGTGCAGCACCCTTTCCTAAATTTTTATCTAAAAAAAAATATTTTATAATTGATGTATCTTCTGCTAAATTTTTAATTATTTTTCTTGATTGATCAGTAGAACAATCGTCAACTATAATAATTTCTTTATCATATAGAGAAAACTTTAAAACTTTTTCTACTATCACCTTAATTGTATTCTCTTCATTATAACAGGGAATTATTATAGAAAGTTTCATATAATTTTATATATATTTATATTTACCACTACAACATTAAAATTTATTTTTAAAATGCTTAACAAATATCAATCTGATTAATATTTATTATAAAACTTTAATATAATTTAAAAAATTTTGCAGATTTGTTTAGATAAATTAATATTTTGTTGTTAAAGAATTTTTAATGAGTCTGAACGTTACTAGACATTCCTTAACTTTTTATAATTTTTTTCTAAATCCTTGTAGGTTTCAATAATAGCTTTATCAAATTTTATTTTAGGTCTCCATCCATATGAATTAGCTAATTTAGTACTAAGCACTTTTCTTTTTACTCCATCAAATTTTGAATTATTATTAAATTTTATCTTTAGATCAAAATTTAATATTTTAATTATTTTATTCGAAATTTGTTTAATGGAATAATCCTTAGAAGTTCCTATATTTATGAGTGTGTGTTTAGTTTTTTTATTCATGAAAAACACTATTGCATCTGCTAAATCATCTACATATATTAATTCTCTTTTTGATTTTCCAGTTCCCCACAAATAAATATATTTTTTATTATTATTCTTTGCTTCATATATCTTTTTTAAAATTGCAGGAATAAAATGCGAATTTTCAGAATTATAATTATCGCCAGGCCCAAATGTATTGGTTGGCATTAAAGAAATATACTTCCTTTTATATTGTATGTTGTAACTTTCACACATTTTTATTCCAGCTATTTTTGCTATGGCGTAGGGTTCATTTGTCTCCTCAAGTTTCCCTGATAATAAATATTCCTCTTTAATAGGTAATTTACAATTTTTTGGATAAACACAACTCGAACCTAAAAAAATGACGTTATTTATATTGTTCACATGACATCCATGGATTAAATTTGATTGTATTTGTAAATTTTCTCTTATGAAATCAGCTCTAAACTTATTATTAGCTTTTATTCCACCAACTTTTGCAGCAGAGATTATGACAACTTTTGGTTTATGTTTTTTTAAAAAAATTTCTACTTTTCTTTGATCAAATAAATCAAGCTCTCTTTTATTTTTTACAATTATATTTTTAAATTTTTTTTTTTTAAGTGATCTTAGAACTGCTGATCCAACTAAACCATTATGTCCAGCAACAAATATTTTATCATTTTTATTGATCATTTTTGGTTAATAAGTTTAAATCATTTTGAACCATTTCTTTTGCTAATTGTTTAATAGAAATTTTTGGTTGCCATTTAAGTATTTTTTTTGCTTTTAGTGGGTTTCCTAATAATGTTTGAACTTCACTTGGCCTAAAATATTTTTTATTACATTCAATAATTATATTATTATTTTTGTCATAAGCTTTTTCTTTAATACCTTTGCCTCTCCAAGAAATTTTCATATTTAATTCTTTTGCAACAATATTTATAAAATATTTTACTGAATAATTTTTTCCTGTGGCAATTACAAAGTCATCAGGTGTTTTTTGCTGTAGCATAAGCCATTGGGCTTCCACATAATCTTTTGCATGTCCCCAATCACGTTTAGCATTTAAATTTCCTAAAACTAATTTTTTTTGTAGTCCTAATTTAATCTTTGTTAATCCAATTGTAATTTTTCTGGTAACAAATGTCTCGCCTCTTCTAGGGCTTTCGTGATTGAACAGAATTCCATTGCATGCAAACATATTATATGCCTCTCTATAATTTATTGTCATCCAATGAGAAAATACTTTGGAAACGCCATATGGACTTCTTGGATAAAATGGTGTTTTTTCTGTTTGTGGTGTTTCCACTACCTTACCAAACATTTCTGAAGTACCAGCCTGATAAAATTTAACCTTTTTTATAAGTTTAAGGGATTTAATGGCTTCGAGAATATTAAGACAACCTAAAGCATCAACATTAGCCGTATAATTTGGTATCATAAATGATACTGCTACATGTGATTGTGCTGATAAATTATAAATTTCATCTGGTTTAATTAAATTTATTAATTTGTTAATTGAAATAGCATCTGTTACATCGCCATAGTGTAGGAAAAAAGATTTATTATTTTTTTCATAAATATGATCAACTCTTTCTGTATTAAGTGATGATGATCTTCTTTTAATTCCATGAACAATATATTTTTTTTTCAATAAAAACTCCGTAAGGTAGGAACCATCTTGTCCAGTTATACCAAAGATCAGGGCTTTTTTCTTTTTGGGCATTTAAAATTTATAAATTAATTTTATTTTTTTGGTTTATTATTTGATTATAAGCAAATAAATAATCATGTTCACCTAATTTTTCGATAAATTTGTATTTTTTTAAAAGCAGGAAATTATTAATTTCGTTAAAACTTCTAGACTCGATTAACATATATTTAAAAAAATATTTATTAAAATTGATACCTTCTAATACCTCCATTTCTGCACCTTCAACATCAAGAGAGAGAAAATCTATTATATTTGGTGCTTTTGATTTTATCATTAAGTCATTCAGAGTTGCGGTAATTGCCGCAAATTTAAAAGTATTCTCTTTTGAGTCTAAGAATTTTTTTCCACTTTCAGCATGCTTTTCAGGATTTTCTATATCTGATTTTAAATCAATTGGAGTTGACATTAGATTAGAATAAATAATTTCTACAAATTCTTTTTTAAAACCAAATCCGACACAAGCATTACAAAATATACTATTTTTTTCAGACCTATTTTTAATACAATCTAAAAATTTATGAGGTATAGGCTCTATAAGCATACCTCTCCAATTTTTTTTTCTTTCGTAAAAATAAGTATTTGACTGTGAAATTCCATCATTTGCACCTAGCTCTATGAAGTAACCATCATTATAATTTAAATATTTTTCCAATTTTTGATCTAAATTATTAAGAGCATAATATTTTTTAAAATAATTTTTTTTTAAAATTTTAAATAAAAATTTAGGAATAAAATTTTTTATCATATCAATTCTGATACTTAATTTTTAATGTAAATTATTATTTATAATTTTTTTTTTATTATAATCCTTTACTAAAAAATAAAGTAGCACTCCAATAATTACCCAATATGTTGCAGCACTCCAAGTTGAAAAAAAACTTCCTGAGGGTCTTATTGGATTTATTATTGTAAAGACTATAGAGTAAATTAGTAATATTTTTGTGTTTTTGTTTCTTAATACTTTAAGAAAAATAAGAAAATTAAAAATTACAAATATAGCTAATCCAAAAATTCCAGTGTCTACAGCAATTTCAAAATAAGTATTATGAGGATGATTTGCACATTTGTGTTTGTATTTTGATAATTTTTCTTTGTCTGAGTAGTCTGGGCAAAATTTTCTAAAACCTTTGTTACCAAAACCCAGAATTGGTTTTTCTTTTATCATTTCAATTGAAACTAGATAATGAGAAATCCATGGTGTGTTTAAAAAACCGATTTTTGTTGGTTCTTTAAAGATATTTATTTTTGCTATTTCGTTTATGTTATCAATATACCTATATGACAGTTTATTCGAGTTTTGTATTATTAAAATAGTCAGAAAAGAAAAAAGTAGCATAGAAGATAAAAAGTATTTTCGTAAATTTTTATTAAAAATTACATTAAATAGAAATATGCCAAAAATTAATATTATTGAAACTCTATCACCTGTTATAATTATTGCTGTGAGCAAAGCAGACAAATAAATAAAATATAAATATTTTTTTTCCCTGAAAGTTTTTATTTCCGAAATTAAGAATAATGACAAAAAACCAAATAAACTTAAATATCCACCTGCAACAAATTCATCACCAAAAAAACCTCCAATTCTATCTTGCCTTGGATTTCCTAAATCTTTTAAATTATATCCGAATAGATCAAACTTAAAATAGAATTGAAAAAAAACATCAAATATTAATAAAATTATCAAAAAATTTATGAAAATAATAAATTTTTTTTTGTCTACTTTTGCAATCATATAAATAATTACAAATGGTAAAATAATAAATCGAATATACGAAATTGATTTAAAGATTGAATTAAAGTTTTTATAATCAATAATTATTGTAGATAAAACTAAAATAAACCAAAAAAATAGTATCAGGTAAAATACGTCACTAAATTGATTTATATAAATTTTTATTTCTTTAAATTTTATAATAAATATGAAAGAGCATATTAATGTTGCCAAATTTATAAAAATATTTCCTAAACAAAAGGAAAAAAATAGAATAAAAATTACGTTATAATCTTTTAAAAAATTATACTTTTCTGGTATGGTAAATTTCATAAAATAGTGATGTCTCAAAATATCATCTTATTTTTATTGTTCTTGTGGTTAATATTATTAATATTTATCAACTACAAGTATAGAAATAAAATTGGCGGAATTTTAAAATTAATCGACAAACCAGACAAAATTAGAAAGAAACATAAGTTTCAGGTGCCATTAATTGGGGCTTTTCCATTATTAATTATATTTTTTTCATATTTAATAATTTTTGAACCATCAAACATTATATTAAAAAAAATTTTGTTTTTATCTTCTATCTTCTTTTTTACGGGAGTTTTAGATGATCTATATGAAATTTCGTATGTCAAAAAAACTGTTATATCTATAATTATTTTAATTTTATTTTTAAATTTTAATAACGAACTTTTAATTTCTAAAGCAGTATTTGAAACTATTGATTTAAATATTAATTTAATTAAAAGCCATAGCTTAATATTTACTATTATTTGTTTACTAATATTAATCAATGCTTTCAATTTTACTGATGGAATTAATGGTGTTTCAAGTATCATAGCATTTTTTTGGTTGTTGGGTTTAATGTTCTTGACCAACAATACAAATAATTATTTATTACTTTTTTCAATTTTCATTTTAATAAATGCGACACCAATTTTTTTTGGTAAATATTTTTTAGGTGATAACGGGACGTTATTTCTTGGAACCTACATTGGATTAGAGACGATTCGTATATTTAATTTTCAAAGTGAAAATATTTATTATGAACAAATTTTTATTATCTTTATGATGCCTGGACTTGATATGATAAGACTAGTGTTTTTTAGATTGATGAGAAATAAAAACCCTTTCTTACCAGATCGAAATCATCTTCATCATCTTTTAATAGATAGATACTCTTTATTAAAATCATTACTAATTTATTCTAGTTTAATAATAATTCCAATTTTCTTAGATAAAATATTTTTTGTAAAATCTATCTATATAATTATATTTGGTATAATTTTATATATTTCAACTTATTTCAAACTCACAAAATTTTAGAAATTTTTTTATTTAAAAAATCTTGTTTAGTAATTTTAGCAATTAAATTTAGTGGTCTATAATAGTTGATTATATTAAAAACCTTTTTTTGATTTTTAAGGACTTTATTATATAAAATCTTATCCTTCTCAAATTTTTTAATTATTTTAAGACCATCCTCATGACACTTTGCTATACATTCCTTTTGAATTAATAAACTATTCCAAAAACAATTTGGATTTCCAATAATTAAACAATTGAATGCTGCAGCTTCAATAATTGAATTACCCCACCTTGGTAAATTATATACTGGACAATAAAAATATTTTGTATCTGCTAATCTTTTTAAATGGTCATAAATTTTCAAACTACTGTCAGATGCTAATACCTTAAAATTTTTTATTTTTTTGAAAGAGAGTTCTTTTGGCTGATAAATTTCTAGTAAAATTTGTTTTTTTTTTTTATTTTTTATATTTAACTTTTTAGCGATTGAACTATTTGAAAATGAATAAGGAAAATTTATCGACCTCCTGTTTTGAAAAATATCATATGGGGTAAAGCCTTGAGTTGTATCGAGTGATAAATCATATTTTTTTGACCCAAATATTTTGTATTTTAAATAATTTAATTCTCTATGATCTTCAAACAATAAAGTCCAAAGTGTATCAGGATTTTGTTTGATTATATGTGTTGGAACAGAGTCTTTAATAGAAATAATCCAATCAAATTTTGAAAAATTAAATTTTTCAAAATTTATTTTGTTATTATATAAAAACTTATAATATTTATATCTTTTACTTTTATTATTTTCACTTAAATTTTTTAGGCCTATTTTTTGATTATTTGAATAATCTGAAATTGCAATTTTTGTTTTAAAATCAAGTATTAAAGAAATTGGTCCCATTCTATATTGAGAGGATTTTATTGTATCTATTTTACTTGATGTACTAGGTGAATATAAATCTGAATAATTAAAGGGTTTAACTATAAGTATCTCTAATTTTTTTGTTATTTTTTTTTGTACATTGAAATTTTTTTTTAAATAAAAATCTAGATTTATTCGTGTATAGCTATTCCAAAAAAAAATAAAAATTTTTTTTAAAAGATTAGTCATAATAAATTTTGTTAAATACACGATCAATGTAATTGGTTGTGGGTCTTACAAAAAATGGTTTTTTTATTTTGCTTTTAATAAATTTATTTAATGCAAAATCTATTGAAAGTGGAGAAGTTGGATTAAAATATATTGGTATATTTTTTAACTGTTCTTTTGCTCCTGGATAATTGGAGCAAATAATATTTTTTTTTCGGGCCATTGCCTCCAATGGAGGAAGATTTTCAGGTCCAGCAAATGAACTGTAAATAATAGCTAAACTATTATCATACAATCTAATTAGATAACTAATATTTACAAATTTTAAAATTTTAAAATTTTTTTCAATATCACTTTTATATTTTTTTTTTAATTTATTGAAATGGTGTGTATCCTTAATATCGCCTACTAAAACAAGTTTATATTTATTTCCATTTTTTTTATTAAATCTTTTAAATCCCTCAAATAAATTTAAATGATTTTTATGTTGCCAAAAGTTTGCAGGGTATAAAAAAAAATTATTTAAATTTTTAATTTTTTTTGATTGTTTTTTAAATTTAATAAATAAATCAGGAGTTGGGTGATTATTATATATAAACTTATTTGATGAAATTTTGTACTCTTTCTTCATCAATTTTATTAAGATATTTGAACCAGTGATAATACGGTATGAATTATTTAAAAAATTTTTAATTACAATTCCTCTATAAAATCTTCTCATTAAACTTCCATTTTCTGGAAATTTTGAATGTGTTAAGTGCTGTAAGTCCCATACAGTTGAAATATATTTTGAAAATAATGGGTAATAATATTCTGCTGATAGAAACCACACTATGTTTATATCATTCTTTTTTTGAAAATTTAAAAAAGAATTGAAATTGAGATTATTATAAATCTTAAGTAAAAAAGGAAATAAACTAAATATGAAATTTTTAATTTTTATTAAAGTTTTATTTTCATAAAAAACTCTATACTTAAACCCAGCTTTAATTATTTTTTTTTTTAAAAAGTTTTTTTTATCATTCAGTAAAATGAATATAATATTATTTCTTTTATATTTTTTGAGAATTACATTCAGTATATCATCGGTTATTGTAAAACCACCTCCTTCAGATGGCTCTCTATAACTTAAAAATATAGCAAGTTTTAGATTGTGTTTTCTAAAACTTTTTTGCATATAAATTTAATTTCTCTAGTCGTAAGGTTGTGGCTTGACGGTAAATATAATCCTTTATTCCAAAGTTTATTGCTATTAGTTGTTTTAATTTTTGATTTGAATTTCTTAAAACAAGGTTGCTCATTCATTGACATAAAAAAATTTCTTGTATCAATTTTGTGTTTTTTTAGTCTTTTTTGTAAACTATTACTTGATAACCTAATTTTATCAGATAGTAAAATACCTACCATCCAATAAACACTCTTAGCTAAATTTTCAGTTTTTAAAAATTTTATATTTGAATTTGTTAAATATTTTTCATAAGTTTTTTGAATTGTTACTTTCTTGTTTATTATTTCATTTACATATGATAATTGACTGTTAGCAATAGAAGCCTGCATGCCTGTCATTCTAAAATTGTACCCTTGAATGTAATGCTTAAATCTGGGTTTGGTAAATCCAAGATTTTTGTACAATTTTAACTTATCATAAAATTTTTTGTCATTGGTTGTTATTATTCCTCCTTCTCCTGAGGAAATTACTTTATTTGCATAAAAACTATAACAACCAGCAATTCCAAAACTTCCAACCATCTTATTTTGATAAGTTGCCCCATGTGCCTCTGCACAGTCCTCGATTAAAAAAAGTTTGTATTTTTTTGCAATTCTAAGTATCACATCCATTTTACAAGGATTTCCTAAAAAATGAACCACAAGTATAGCTTTAGTTTTTTTTGAAATTCTTTTTTCAATAATATTTTCATCTATATTCCAAGTATCAATTTTAGAGTCTATAAATTTTGGAATTAGATTGTTATGAGTTATAGCTAAACCAGTAGCAATATTTGTAGTTGAACTTACTATAACTTCACTCCCTCTTGGTAGATTTAAACAAGAAATCGCTAAATGCAGGGCTGTGGTGCCGCTAGACACACTAACGGCATATTTTGTTTTATTAAATTTTGCAAAATTTTTTTCTAGTAAATCAATACTTTTTGAAAATGTCCCAGAAATCTCTCCTTTTTTAATAGTCTGATATGCAGCATTAATATCTTTTTTTTTTAAAATAGGTTTAAAAACAGGTATCATATTCTATGTCTTAACTTTAACATTAACTTTATCAAAATCTGCACCAAGAAATGGGCCTTGTTTTACACTGATACATTGCATATCCTCTAACACCGTAATTGCATGTATTCCATGTATCAATACAATTGCGTCACCTTTTTTTAAAATAATTTTTCTTATTAATTTTTTTGAGTCTGAAAATAAATCTACTCTTATTTTACCTTTTTGAACAACGAACATTTGTTGTAAATCATCAATAGTTCTTTTAAAAGGTCTGTGATAATGAGCTGGTTCCTTAAACCCTTTTTTATGCGCTAATATTCCAAATTGAAATGAAGATTTTTCAGGTGATAAAAAAGTTGTTTCCTTTTTAGTCAATGATGCACGAATTACTTCTGCATAATGTTTTTTTTTATAAATTATTAATTCGTGTTTTTTTGTAGACATCAATTTAATTTCTTTTTAACTATTGCTGGATTTCCAGCAACTAAAGTATATGGTGGTACATCTTTTGTAACAACGCTTCCAGCAGCAACTATGGCTCCTTCTCCAATTGTAACTCCTTTCAGAATAATAGATCTAGTTCCAATCCATGCATTTTTGCATATTTTGATTGGTTGATTTGCTACATCAGACCATCTCATTTGATTTTTTTTGAATCTTTCAAGATCATTTTTTCTCTCATCGACTTTAACAGAATGACTATCATGATCTGCAATTATACATTCATATGATACCAACACATTTTCCTCAATTTCAATTTTATTCAAACAATCTAAAATTGTCTTACCACCAATAAAAACATTTTCTTTTATCTCGATGTGGCTTTTTGAAGCTTCAGTGACTAATCTTCCATTAATTAAACAATTTTGACCAATCATTATTTGACTGCTTTTATGTCTTTTTTCAATAATGCAATGAACAATCGATTTATTTCCTAAAAAGTTTATTTTCCGTGCATTTATAAGATGAATTAGTTTTTTAATTAGGGATATTACAATTTTCAACATTATTTATGACATACAAACCATTTTCCTTTTGAAATATGGTCCTCCCACGATGAGTCTATTACCTCAACTTTTTTAAAGCATTTCTCAAATTTATTTATCCACCATTCAGGACTATTGTTGTGAAAAGATTGATAAGTTTTTATCCATCCTTCATTAATATTTTTTTTGGAGACTGGCATCATATGAATAGAGGTTTTTTTTGTGATTTTTGATAGTTTTTCAATTAATTTAGCAATCCCATCTTCTGTAAAATGTTCCATTGAACCTATCGAATATGAGTAATCAAAAAAATTTTTCTCAAAATCTAATTTAGTTGCATCAACGCAAAATAAATTTTCTACTTCAACTCCATTTTCAGTTGCTATATCAAGAAGATATTGAGAAATATCACATCCGTATAAAAGTGCATCAGGATTACTTTTTTTTAAATCAAGCATATTTAAACCTGTTCCACAAGCTACATCTAAAATTTTTCCCTCTTTATTATTAAAAAACATTTGAATCTCATTCCAAGTTGATCCCTTTCCCCATTCACTTAGTTTTTCTGCGGTCAATGATTTATTATAAATTTCAATATCTTGTTCATGAGAAATTAACTTTTTATTTTTTTTAATTAATAAGTAGAAATAAATATCTCTATATAACTTCAGAAAAAAAGGAGGAATTATTTGTTTAAATAAATTTTTCATTTATTCTTCTTTTTATTTTACTTAATAATGACAAATCTCTTTTAAAAAATTCCTTAATTCCTTTTTCAGCTTTACTGGATAAAAAAATTTTTTTTGGTAATTTAAATTCAATAAATGGTTTTTGATTTGTATTGAATAAATTTGACCTAGAATTATGATTACCTGAACCATCAAAACCGATATTATTTATGAAACTTCTGGGAGGAAAAAAACAACAAGTATTTGACTTAAACATATAAAGATAGAAAATTATACCCCATGAATTTATTTTTTTATTAAGATGTTTCTTTAACATTGATAAATAATCAAATGAACCACCATAATTAAAGAGATAAATCAACTTTTTTGATTTTTTTATTTTCTCTAATTCAGTGATTTGATCACTTTTATTATTTAAGAATTTACTAAATTCTTTCCATTTTTTTGAACTAATTGCCCAACCCCAGCATGAACTCAATTTAGCAAAGTATGGATTTTTTAGATTTTTAAGAGGATAAGAATATCCAGAAATTTGTAAAATTTTATTATTATTCTGATATTTCAAAATTGATTTTTTCATGAATTTTAAAAATTTTGAATGAAAAATTAAATCATCTTCAATAATAATTGCTTTATCAAATTTACTAAAGATAAAATTTAATGATTGAGATATATTTCGTAATAAACCAAAATTTTTTTTTCGATTTATAATCTCAATATTAATTTTATTTTTATAATTATTTAATATCTTTCTGACCTCTTGTACATTTTTTAACTGATCTTTATCTTTTGGACCATCTGAAAATACATATAATTTGAATTTTTCTAAATCCTCACATTTTAGCAATGAATTTAAAGAATATTTAAGATGTAAAGGTCTATTATACACGGTTAGGATAATTGGAAATTTATCCATTTATATACCTTTTTTCCTCAAGTTTCCCTTTATTAATTTCAATTACCCTATCAAAAACATGCATAAAACTTTTATCATGTAAGACAAAAATAATTGTTTTTTCCGCAAAAAAATTAAAGATATTTTTAATAAGGACATTTTTCATATTATCATCAATTGCATTTAAGGATTCATCAAACACGATTATATCACTATCATCATAGAAACATCTAGCTAACCCTATACGCTGTTTTTGTCCTCCAGATAGTTTGTTTCCTAATTCACCAACACTTGAATTTTCTTTATTTTTTAAACCTCCAATAAAATCTTTTAAACCTGACAAATTGATAGCATTATCTAATTTGTTTTGATTTGTTACACCGTAAGATAAACTTATATTTTGAGCTATGGTGCCATCAATAAGTAATAGGTCCTGCGGAACATACACCATATTCATTATATTTTTTTCAAAGTTAAATTCATCGGTTTTGTCTATATGTATCTTCCCTTTAATTGGTTTTAATAATCCGGCTAATATTTCAACAAGGGTGGTTTTACCAGAGCCAGATGGTCCAATTATACATATTTTTTCCCCTTTATTAACTTCAAAATTAATATTTTCAAAAATTAAATTTTTTTCTGAATAACCAAAATTAATATTTTTTAACTCTAATGATTTTTCAAAATTAATCATTTTTTTTGTATTTGTTAAAACGTTGTTTTTTTCAATATTTACTAACTCATCGTAAATTATTTTTTTTGATGGTGCTGCAAATTTAATTTGTCCTAAATTAAAAATCATTTTATTTATCGAAGGAAGTATTCTTATACAAACTAATATTAAAAGGCTTAATGATAAAAATAAATCAACTAAGTTAGTATCCAAATATAATTTTACAATAGTCCAAACTATAATAAATGATAATCCAATAAATTCGAGGAATGGCTTTGAGAGAATTTGAATAAAATTAAATTGTGCAAACGTTTTTTCAAACTTAAAAATATACTGCTCAAATAAATTGGAAAAAAAACTTTCTTTATTTTTAATTTTTATACTTTTAACATTTTTTATAAAATTTTGTAAAATTGAAAATTTTTTTTCATCTATTTCATTTCTTAAATTTCCTGCTGAATTAATTTTCTTTCTAACAAAAAAATAAAATAGGAAAGAGCAAATACCTATGTAAAGAAAAAAATACAATACAATTATACTCTCCATATAAATAAGAAATCCAAGAACGAAAATAGCAACAAACGCCTCAAGATAAAAATTTATCCATCCTAAGACAAATCTATCGCAAAACTCTGTTACTTCTTTAAGTAAATCTCTTATAATTATAGATGAACTTTTTTTTTTAAAAAATATGAAAGGCTGTTTAGTATAATAATTAAAAATGTTAGATGTAATTTTTGCTTTTAAATCTGCTGTTAAATTAATAGCAAAACTATTCGAGAAAATGTAAACTATATATTTTAATAAAATTAAACATAAAAAAGTTATGAATAATAAAATTAATATACTGTTTTGATCATAATCAAAAAGGAAGTTAAAAAAAGGATAGTTTGATGAAATATTTTTTGAAAAACTCTCAAAATTAACGGTTAAATTATAAATTGGAATTATCATTCCTATTCCAATTACCTCAAGTAACGAATTAAGGAATAATAAAACAAATAAAAATAAAAGCTTTAAATAAAGATTTTTCCAAATTAGTTTTTTTATTTTTGATATAATAATCATTAGAGATATATCTAATAAAAGTTTAAGAATAGGCAACTCTTAATAATAATTTATTAATTATAATAATTTTAATATACTTTATAATAAACAAATTGAACCAATGAATTATTTAAAAAAAACAGAAACTTACAAAAATTACAATTTTATTAATGACACTCTGTTTGCTCAAGGAAATGAGCATAAAATTTGTGAGAATGAACTAAAAAAAATTGACGAAATTGTTGATCAAATATTTTTAATAAAAAAAAATCAAAGAGAAGAATTAAATTCTCTTTTTTCAAATTTAGAGTATTATTCAAATATTGTATTTGAAAACCTTTTTATTGTTAATAAAGATCAATATTTTCAATTATTTATTGAAGAAATAAAAATAAAATATTTTGATACACTCAATGAAATAAAGTTAAAAATATGTTCAAAAAATTTTTCTGAGTCGTATGATAAAAATAATGCTTTGTTTACTAAAGGATATTATTTTGGTGAATTAAAAAAAGAAGCAGTTGAAAGTATAATAAATATTTCTAAAAAATATTTAAATATATTTTCTGAAAATATAAAAAAGAATAAAACAAACCGAAATGATTTATCTGTAAATACTGGCTCAGATATAAGAAAAATAATTAAAATTATAAATTTTCAGTTTGATAAAAACGGTATTAATAATTGTGTATCGGACTATATGCGAAAAACTTCGGAAGTAGTCGGTTGTTCTTTGGAAATGAGTACAGAAAATTCAACCTGGTGGAGGTGGAATGATGAGAGGAATGTATCTAGATATACTTTATACGCACACGTTGATGAAGATTTGTTTTGTCCTAAATCTATTTGTTATCTTTCAGATGTAGGTAAATTAAATGGTCCAACAAGCTTTTATCCTAATATAATTAAAAATTTAGATCTCAACTTCATGCAAAATATTATAGGAAGAATTATAAATTCAATTGGTTCATCAAAAAAATCTAAACTTTTTAATATTTATGAAAAAAAATCAAATAGAGCATATGAAACAGAACTTTTTTTTAATCATATAAACAATCTTCCGAAAAATTTAAAATTTGACTCACATATAGGCTGGTACATTAAAAATAATACTGCCCTAGAAAAAAAATTCATAGAAAATGAAATTGTAATGGAAGGTGGACCCGGCAAATTTGTTGTATTTGATGGATCAAAAGTATTTCATAGAGGTGGGTGTATTGATAAAGGTCAAAGATTGGTTCTTCAATTAACTTTTGGTGAAAAAATCAATTTTTTAACAAAATCTTTAAGAAAAATATTTAAAATTTTAAAAATTTAATGAACAAAATAAAGTCTTCTTTGAAAAATTTAAGAGATTTTTTTTTTGAGGACAATCTAAGTAAATTTCTAAGCAAATATATAAGTAGTAATTTATGTGTTGATATAGGGGCTGCTAAATTTGAGCATATACAATGGAAAACGTTTCTTCTTTCAAACCATACAAAGTGGATAGCTGTTGATCCTAACAAAGCAGATCTTAAATATTTAGATACATGGAGATGGAATGCAAAACTAGATATAGAACCTATTGCTTTAAGCAAAAATGGTGGTTTGATGGACTTTTACTCTACCAATGTGCCTACAGGATCTAGTTTAAAAAAAATTAACATTGATGAATCAATGAAAAATAGAATTGATGAAAAATATTTTTTTCCGGTTAAAAAAACCAAAATTAAAACATTGTCTGCTAAAGATTTGTTAAAGAAATATTGGATACCAGAAATGGATATTTTTATAAAAATCGATATTCAGGGTTATGGTTTGGATATATTGGAAAGTTTAGAAGAATTAATTAAAAAAAATATAGTTTTAGGAATAGAAATTGAAAGTTCATTGTATGCCAAACCAGTATATGAAAACAGTTCAAAATTCAGCGAAATTTCACATTTTCTAGAGCAATTTGGATACGAATTAATTAATTTAAATGTGATCAATTTGAAAAAAAATACTAATAAAAAAAACTATTTGCCTAATGAGTGTGACTCGGTTTTTAGCTTACAGCAACATAAACTAAAGTATAAAAACTTATCTTCTAAAATCAATCAATTATGCTTTTATAATTGTTACAAAATGTATGATGAAATGTTAAATACTTACAATGATAACCAAGATATACAAGAATTATTTAATGAAGCTAATGAGAAAAAAAAATTCGAGAATTTACTAAAGAGAAAAATTTGAATTTTTAAAAATTTTCATTATTTCTTAATATTATTTAATTTATTTTTCTAAACAATTTTTCAATTTTATTTGAATATAAAGGAAGATCCTTGGGTTTATTAATATTCATATCTTTTAACCTGATTTCTTTTGCAATTTCACATTTTAGATAACTCTGATCAGTGATCGACATGTAATATAATTTAAACATGTTTTTAATGTGATTGTTTGTAATTTTTATTTTATGATAATTTAATATCAAATCTTCATATTCTTTTTTTGTTTTTGGAATATTGTGAATTTTTAAAGGACTTATTAAATTTGGAGCTAAATAAACAGGTACTTTTCTAAAATATAATAATTCTTGAAGAACTGAACCATGAGCAGAAATACCTACTTTTAAATTTTTACTTTTAAGAAGCATAAGATTTGAAACCTCACTTTTTAAAAATTGATTAGATTTATAATTTATTTGTAAAAATTGGTTAAATTTTTTACTCTCTGGCTTTGAATTGGGATGAAATTTAAAAGCAAAATTAAGTTTATGTTTTTTAATTACATGAGATAAAAAATCAAACCACTCAAAGTAATCTGAAAACAAAGTCATACCACCTTCATGTGGAGCATCATAGAAATCATGAAGATACACAATCCCCTCATAATTAAAAATAGATTTTTCCTTAAGATCAATTTTATAATTTGGTTTAAATTTTAAATATTTTGTAAGTAACTCAGTTTTGCCTTTAAAACGTCTTGAAAATTGTTGTTTTGCAATAAATAATTTACGATTTTTATTTTTTAATTTTTCAAATTTAGATAAAAGAATTTGATAGTTTTTTCTCGAATATGGGTGTTTATTAGTAAGTAAATTAGAATAGTTATTACCGTAATTGTTAGGTAATGTTACTACTTTTATTTTATTTTTAATAAAATATCTTACAATCAATCCATGATTAATATATGAGGAGTATGAGCTATAATAAATATTTATTTTATTTTTCTTTAGAAAATATTTTAAATTATAAATCAATATAAATGATCTAAATACTATATATTTCAAATAAAAATCATTTTTATTTAAAGTCGGGACACCTCTATATCTTATGTAGGTATCATATATAAGATCTCCTACATAAATATTTTTTATTTTAATTTTAAGAATATCACTATTATTTTTTAAATTTTGAAAAATTTTAAATGTATTTATTATTGAATAATGGATTGATTTGAAACTAAAATTTGAAAAATCATTAAATGAAGTTATGTTATTTTTTTTATACAATTTTTTCCATTTGTTTTTTAAAAAAAAAGAATAAATTATAGAATTAAAAATAAAATGAATTATCTCTAAAATAAAAAATTTCTTAGAGAGGGGTCTAATAAAATAACACCAGGTCCCATGGATTTTGTCATTAATATGATTTTCAAAAACCATGGTTTTTGACATTAATAAAAAATAATAATTCATAGGCATCTGAAAAAAAACATTTTTTTTTTTTATTTTTAATTTTTTTTTAGGAATAGGACTTGATTTTAAAAATTTTTTTTCAGCTGAATTTAAAAAAATTAATTCTTTATATTTTTTTATGTAATTTAAAATCATATGCTGTAACTTTGTATTGAAAAAATTCTTATAAAATAATATTTACATTATTAGCTTATAACATGTCAAAATTTACAAAAATAGGTATTATAAATGGTTTTGGTAACTTTAAATCTGTAAAAAATATTTTTAATTATTTAAATTGTGATTTCATTGAAATAGATAATTATAAAAAGCTAGATCAAACAACTCATATAATTTTACCTGGTGTGGGATCCTACGATAATGTAATAGCTGATTTAAAAAAAAGAGATCTTTTTAATGCTTTACAAGACCAAATTTCTAATTCAAATAAATATTACTTTGGAATTTGTATTGGCATGCAAATTTTATCAACATTAGGTCATGAAAATAATGAAGTTTATGGATTTAATTCTATACCTGGTGAAACAAAAAAGATTAAAGTTATAAAAGAAAGATTGCCAAATATGGGCTGGCATCAAATAATTAGAAAAAAAGACTCAGTATTATTTAAAAATATTAATGATGATGACACTTTTTATTTTTTGCATAGCTATCAGTTAATAGCAGACAATATTGATCATGTCACAAGCATAATAAACTATGAAGAACAAATAGTATCTTCTGTAGAGTCTAATAATATATATGGAGTTCAATTTCATCCTGAAAAAAGCCAAATAAGTGGAATTAAAATAATTAAAAATTTCATTAATCTTTAAAAACAAATATGAAAATAAGAATAATACCTGTAATATTTTTAAAAAATGGAAGGCTTGTTCAAAGCAGAAAATTTAAATATCACCAAGTAGTTGGATCTCCACAAGAAATACTAAATAGATTTTCGTCATGGAATGCAGACGAGGTAATTATAATCGATATATCAAGAAATAAAGAAGATTTAATTAGATCAGATGTAAATTATAGTTTGTCAAATAACTTTAAAGACATGATTAATGAAGTATCTAAACATGCATTTATGCCATTAACCGTTGGTGGTGGAATCCGATCATTAAATCAAGCTGAAGATTACTTAAGAGCAGGTGCTGACAAAATTTGTGTAAATACAATGGCAATTTTTAACGAAAAAGAATTAGAGAAAATTATTAAAAAATATGGTTCACAATTTGTGGTGGTTTCAATTGATGTTAAAAAAATAGGTAATAATTATTTTGTTTACTCAGATTTTGGAAAAAAAAATACTGAAATTGAAATAACATCACATATTAAAAATATCACAAATTTAGGTGCAGGTGAAATTTTATTAAATAGCGTAGATGAGGATGGTCAGGGAAAGGGGTTGGATTTAGATTTAATTTCTTTAACAATAAACAAAACTAATTTACCAATAATTCCCCTAGGTGGAATTGGTAAGTGGCAGCACATTGAGAAAGTGATTAAAAAATTTCCTCTTACCGCAGTTGCTGCCGGTAATATTTTTAATCATTCAGAAAATAGCTATTATAACGCTATTAGCTACTTGTATAAAAAAAAATGCAATGTTAGAAAACCGAAATTATCAAAATTAGTTGTAAAAAAACCATGAAATTTTGTCAAAGATGTGTTTATCCAATAACTGCTGTTAATATTGATGTGGATGACGAAAATATATGCTCGTCTTGTAGATTTACAGAACAATTAGATGAAATTTCAGATCAAGAATGGAAAACTAGAGAGAGAAAATTGGTTAACTTGATTGAAAAAAATATTAAAAAAAACAAACCTGACTATGATTGCATGGTACCTGTTGGAGGAGGTAAGGACAGTTATTTTCAAGTTCATAAATTAGTTGAACTTGGTTTCAAACCTTTGTTAGTCACTTATTACGGAAATAACTATCTACCAGAGGGTCAAACTAATTTAGATGCAATGAAAGATAATTTTGGATGTGATCATATAATTTTCTATCCAAATGTAGAATTATTAAAGAAAATTAACCTTGCTGCTTTTAAAATGATGGGAGATATGAATTGGCACAATCACGCTGGAATAAATATTATACCCTCACAATATGCTATAAAATACAATACAAATCTTTTTATTTGGGGGGAAATAGCGTGGGATGTGTCAGGAATGTTTTCTCCTGATCATTACATGGAATTTAATAAAAGAATGGTTTTGGAACATGACATGAGAGGTTACACAAGAGAAGATTTCTACGGAAAGGAAGGGATAAAAAAAGAAGATCTCAAGTGGTGTAAATTACCAGAGGATAAAGATTTTAAAAAACATAAACTATGTGGTTTATATTTGGGAAATTTTTTAAAATGGGATCCTTATCTGCAAACAGATATAATTAAAAAAAAATATGGGTGGACTGAAGCTAAAGATAAATTTGAGAGAACGTATAGAAAAATTTCTAATCTTGATGATATGCATGAGAATGGTATTCACGATTATTTAAAGTGGATAAAATTTGGTTATGGAAGATGCTCTGATCATGCATCTAAAGATATTAGATTGGGTTATATTGACAGATCTGAAGGTGTGAAGTTAGTTATGAAATATGATCATGTAAAACCAAAAAAAGATCTTCAGAGATGGTTAAAATATGTAAATATATCTGAAGATGAATTTGATTATATTAGTGATACTTTTAGAGACAAAAGATCATGGTTAATTCAAGATGGTAAATGGTTTAAAGTTGATTTAGATGGAGAGTTGAGAGATTATGGCGAAAGTACTCTTAAAAAAGAGGAACAGGAAAACTATAAAAAAGTAAATGAATAAAAAAATAATTATTAATAAAAATGAAACTTTAAAAATTATAAGTAAGGCAAAAAAAATTTATTTTTTTGGTTCAGGTGTAATTGCGGAAAAAACAATTAGTAATTTAAACTTATATAATAAATTAAATGGAATTTTTGATAATTCAAAAACTTTATGGAATACAAAAATAGATAATGCTAAAATTATAAATCCGAAGCAAATTAAAAATCTTAAAAGAGATGAGTTTATTATTTTAATTACAACCACCTCATTTAAAAACGTTTATTATCAACTTGAAAATGAATTTAATTTAAAACCAGGAGTTGATTTTTATCTATCTTTTATGCTGCAAGATCAAGTTTTAATTGAAGACATACAATCATTAAAAAAGAAAATTCTTTTTACTAGTGGCGCGCCTAAAAATAACAATGCAAGATATGGTGGGGGTCTTTATGAAGTAAATTTAAATGGTAATTCATGGAAATTGAAAAAAGTATATAACGGAAATTGTTATGGTTTAATCGAAGTGGATTCTCACATTTATTTAGTCGATACAGACAAAGGTATTATAAAAATGAATAAAAATTTCAAAATAATATCTAATTATAAAATTGAAAAAGGATTAAGAGCACATGGTTTATCTTATTGTAATAAAAGTAAAAAATTTGTCATTGCTTCTAGCTACAAAGATAAAATAGTCATTTTTAATAAAAAATTTAAAAAACTTAAAGAAATTGAATTAACAAAAAAAATTAAATACGAAAGTTCTCCACAACATCATTGTAATGATTGTGAAATAATTAATAACAATGTTTACGTATCAATGTTTTCAATTAGTGGAAATTGGAAAAAAGAAGTTTTTGATGGAGGTATTTTAGAGATTAACCTTAAAGATAATAACAAACAGACTTTGATAAATAATTTATGGATGCCACATAATGTTAAATATATAAATGGATCTTTACATATTTTAGACTCTTTGAGAGGGGGGTTGTTGTTTAATAATTTTACATTACAAGGCACATTTCCAGCTTTTACTAGAGGATTAAATTATGATAACGGATATTACTATATCGGACAAAGTAGAAATAGAAATTTTTCAAGATTTATAGGAGTGTCTAATAATATTTCTGTAGATACAGGCATAATAATCTTCAATCCTGAATTAAAAATCTCAAGATTTTTACAATTTTCAAACAGTATTTCAGAAATTCATTCTGTCCTATTAATTTAATTTTTTTTTGCAAAAGCAAACAAAGTAAATTTACCGGATGGTTCCTTAATTTCTTCTAATAGAATTAAACTAACTTTTTGTCTAATGATTAAATTTTTTAAGGAATTAAGGCTAAACACATGTAAATGTTCTATAAAAAATTCTTCAGAATTTTTACCATTAACTTTTAGAGCATTTGCGTTGGGTACCTCTATATAAATAGTTCCACCTGGTTTAAGATAGTGTAAAGCTTTATTTAAAAATTTATCAGGCTCATAGATATGTTCCAAAACTTTGTTTATTGAGATAAAATCAAAATATTGAGAATATTTTTTTTGTAAATATCCACTAAAAATATTTGTTCCAATTAATTTTTTTTTGAAAATTTTTTTTAAGTGAAATACAAAATTCTTATCTTTTTCAATTAAAAAAACATTTGTTTTTTTTTTCATTGCAAATGGAAAAACACCTAGTCCACTTCCAATATCTAAAAGATTATTTTTTTTTTTGACAAATTTAATAACTCTTTTAACTCTTTTTTTATTATCAGATTTTGAAAGTGAAAGATTATTTATAGTTTCAAATTTTCTCTTTAAATCATTGAGATTACCATATGATTTTAAAGAATATTTTTTATTGTAGAGAGTATCCAAGTTAAATTTTATATTTGAAAAATAATGACCACATTTTTTACATTTTATATAAGATCTATAATACTTTTTAATTCCAAAGTCTGTTTCACCTAAAGGTTTTTTTGTATAAATAAGTTTTTTTTTTGAAGGTATATATTTGTTACAACATATTATTTTCGGTTTTTTTAATTTTTGAATTCTTAAATCCATTTTTTCAATTTAAGAAAATTTGACTTAATATATGATTGAAACTTTTTTATTTTCTTTTGATCAACAATTAACAAGAAATTTTTTTTATCTAAAATATTTGTAACATAAGCTATCTTGTAATCATGGTCTTTAAGCCTTGAATTAATAGATGGAAGATAATAGCCCCATTCCTTTTGGACAATATCTAGCTCTTTTCCTCTTTTGCTTTTAAATGTTATTAATTCATTATCATTAAGAAAAATATCAGCTTTATGATCAATTTTTATTTTATTTTTTTTACCAACTAAAAATGATCGTTTTTTTTTACTTATTTTCATTCCAATTGTAATCCTTAATAATAAAATCTTTTATCATCCAAACACCTCTTTTTTTATGCCAAATATTTTTATTTCTAAATTTCTCAACGACCTTGAAAAATTTATCTTTATTAATTTGAATATACTTGCAAAAATCAGATACACTTTTTTTATTTATATAATTTAAATTAGTCTTTTTAATTTGTTTAATTGCAATTTCTTTGGAGATTCTTTTTTTTCTTATCTCAATAGATAGATTATCAAAGTCTCTTGTAAAACCAAATTTAAACCACTTTATCCAATGATGAATATTAATTGTATTATCATCTATGTCGGCAAAATTATAAATTCCAACATTTGCTATGCTTGTCTCTTGAAAACCTCTTTTTTTTGATATTTCAAAAGAAACTAGAGGGTCCCATCTAAAATAATCACCTAAAAAAATTATTTTTGTTTTTTTTGATAAATTTTTTAAATTAGGTAATTCATATGAACCTAAATCAACATTGGAAATTTTTTTTTTCCAAAAACTAATAGACTTATTATTATTTACTCCATACTTGTTTAGCCATTTTTGATTAAATCCTATGAATTTGTTTGGATTATCATTTCCATATTCATACGCAGAATTTTCGCCCCAAACAACTAAAGGAATGTCGAACTTATATGCTACTTTTAAAGGTATTGAAAATATTGCATAGTGCATTGGCAAAGCCGTCGATCCTGATAACAAAAATGTCTTTTTAACGAATTGTTTTTCTATACTTTGGTTTATTGTCCAGTCAATATGATCTACTCCTAAATTAATAAGATTTTGTAAATTAGTCTCGCCAATTTTGGTTCTAAAAGGTGTTTTCCAAGTAACACACAGCGGTTTAAGTCCCATCTTTAAACATTTAATAACCTGCCAAGTACTATCTTTACCGCCGCTAACTGGAATTACACAATCATAAAGTTTTTTTTTTGATTTTATTTTTTTTACAAGTTTTTCAAAATTTGATTTTCTAGAATTCCAATTAATATTCTCAATTTTTTTGAAATTTAAACATTGGGAACATATCTCATCATTATTGAAACTCAGGTTTGGTCTTGTTGATGGCATCAAACATAATTTACACCATATGATAGATTTTATATTCATGTGAGTTCTTTATCTTCGTAAAAAAGAATTAAGTTAATTAAAGAAAATAGTAATTTGCTGTAATGATTAATATTAAGATCTTTAGTGTCATAAATTTCAACTATTTTTTTAAAATCAAAAAAATTATAAACTTTATTTTTTTTATTTAAAATTAAATCTTTAATATCATCTCCAAAGACATCGAAGATGCTTGTAACACTTGAATTAAAGCCTTTTTTTGACCTGTCTAATCTTACTTTACGATGTAAATACCTTTTAGAAATATTTCTTAGAATATTTTTTGCAAATCCATTGTAAATTAAATGTCGTGTTTCAATACTGTTCATAAAATTAACTAAATTTGAATCTAGATATGGAGATCTATTCTCAACAGAATACATCATCGAATTTGTATCTTCCTCATAAAGTATAGTAGGTATATTTTCATGAAAAAGTTCATTCATTCTTCTGTTTAGAGAAAGATTTTTACTAAATTTTTTTTCAGTAAATATAAAGTCATTTTTATTTATTTTGTTTTTTAAAAATGTAGTATTTTCCACAACATTATCAAAGATATGTTTTCTGAATTTAGGATTATTTATATACAAATAAGGATTTTTAAAATTTTCATTTCTTATATTTGGTAATAAATATTTATTAAAGTTGTTTAGATTTTTTTTAAATATTTTGGATGATTTTATATCGTTTAAAAATTGTAATTGGTGGTCATAATAACCAGTAAATATTTCATCAGCAGCTGTTCCTGAAAAACAAACTTTATAATTATTTTGAGATATATTCTTAATCAAAAATGAATGGAGATAATATGTTATTGTACAAATCGGAGAACTTTTGTAATTAATTAAAGACTTTAAATGGTCTAAATTATTTTTTATTTCTGAAATGTATATTTCATTATGATTTGAATTTAAATCTTTAACAACAAGATCTATATTTGATTTCTCATTATAACGCATATCATTATCATCAATTATTGAAAATGAATTAATTTTTTGATTAAATTCTTTAGCAGCTATTGATGCAATTGATCCTGAATCAATTCCTCCACTTAAACAAAAAGCAGACTCAACATCTGCTCTTAATCTAAGTTTAATGCTGTGAAGAAGTTTTTTTTTTGCATTAACAAAAATTTCTTTTTTTTTTAGTTTTTTATTAATATAGGTGTTTGGTTTCCAAAAGTATATTTTTTGGATTGAAAAATTTTTCTTTATCTTTAATATTGTTGAACCTTCGAGGCTTTTAATGTTTTCATACATCGTTTGCGAGGGATCTTTATTTAGTGATTTATATCCGCAAATAACACCAGATAGTAATCTTTTATGATTTACAGAAAACTTTTTTTTACAAAATAACCTTATAACTTTTATGTCTGATGAAAATATAAATTCATTAGCATCAGAGTAATAGAATAGTGGTTTTTCGGAAAATCTATCTCTAGATAAGATAATTTTATTATTTTTTTTGTCATAAATTGATAAAGCCCACATACCTTCCATTAATTCAAAAATCTTATCTGAATAGTATGTATACCCATTTAGTATTACTTCTGAATCAGACGTGGTTTTGAATTTTAAACCCTTATTTTCTAAATCTTTTTTAAGTTCAATATAATTATAAATTTCCCCATTAAAAACTAATGAAAAATTTTCATTTTCCATTGGCTGGTTAGATCTTTTGTCTAAATCTATAATTGCTAATCTGGTATGAATTAATTTTATAAAAATATCTTTTTTACGATATTTTGAATAATTTCTAAAGTCTGGACCTCTTTCTTTAAGTATATCTAAAGCTTTTTTAATTTTAAAATGATTTAAATCGAATTTACCAAAATAACCTGCAATACCACACATTAAATTTTAATTAAATCTCCAGGTAGATAATTTTTTTTACTTTTTGAATTAAATAGATTTCTTCTTAAATTGTTATGATATTTAAGCTTTGATCTCAAAAATAATACATTTCTTTTATTTAATTTTTCATTTTTGAATATTTTGATTTTTGCAAATACATTTCTTCTTACTATCTTTGTAAACTTCTTTTCTGATTTTTGAATATTTTTTCCATAAGTGCCGAGTTGTTTTTCTAATTTTCTTAAATGACTAACTAAAAGTTTCATTTCTTCAGGCTCTAAAGATATTTTGTGATCTCTAAATTTTGAAAAATTTTTATCTAATGTAAAATGTTTTTCAATTATTTGAGCTCCTAAGGCAACAGCAGCTATTGGTGCAGTCAGTCCGATTGTATGATCAGAATAACCTATCTTAATTTGATATTTGCTAAAATTTTCTTTCATAAATCTCACACTTAGTAAATTAGCCATCTGATCTTCAACTGGATATGAGGTAACACAATGCATTAGTGTCAGGTTATTCTTTAAATATTTCACTCCTTTTTTTTTTAATATAAATTTTACAAGATCTCTTAAGTCTCTCATGCTTGTTAAGCCTGATGATATTATTAATTTCTTATTTTTATTTAATAAATACTCTATAAAATCATAAAAATTATTATCTCCGGAAGCAACTTTGATTTGTGAACACAAATCAATTAATAATTTAGCACTACTAAAGTCTAAGGGTGTTGATATAAAATCTAAATTTAATTTTTTTGCATAACTATACAGTTCTATAAAATCTTCAGGTCTTAATTCAAATTTTTTTAATCTCTTAAACGAAGGATTGGATTTAGTTACATACTCTTCAGTAATATATGTTTGAAATTTCACTGCATCAACACCTGATCTATAAGCTGATTTAATTAAATTTTTTGCAGTCACGACTGAACCTTCGTGATTGTTTCCTATTTCAGCAATAATATAAATTTTTTTTGTATCCATTAGTCTAAATTACCTTGGATGCAAAATCTTTGTACCAATTAATGTATCTAATATAGCCCTCTTCTAATGAAAATTGGGATTTATAATTTAAAATTTTTGCAGCTTTTTCTGTGCTTAACGTGCCTCTTTCGGGTGTCAAACTATCTTTATCTTTATAAATTACGTTAATTGATGGAAATTCAGATCTAACAATATCTAACATTTCATTAATTTTTCTACCCTGTCCATAAGTGATGTTAAAAGTTTCATTTTTAACTTTACTATTTGTAATACTTAAACTTATTCCGTTAAGAAGATCATTTATATATGTAAAATCTAATTTTTCTTCACCTGTTCCATTAATTTCTATAGAAAGACCTTGAATAGCATTTTCAATAAAAATTTGTCCTACTCGTCTGCTGACGCATCTTTCGCCGTATAAAGCAGAAGGTCTGATTATAATATAAGGTAAATCAAATACTTGATTATAAGATTTCACCATAAGCTCACCACAAAGTTTCAAAGTTCCATAAATACCAATAGGTTTCAAAATTGAATTTGTTTCATCAACAATCTTTCCATCAAAATTTCCATAAATCATGCTTGATGATAAATAAATTAACTTAGTTCCTTCATGCCTGGCCCAATCCAAAGTATTCTCTAAAGTTCTTAAGCTATGATCAAAAGTACTGTGTGGATCTTTATTTGATTTATTTGCATGAGAAACTGCCGCTAAATGAACTATCACATCTGGTTTTATTTTTGTAAGTTCATTCGATAGAAGATGATAATTTCTAGCATCAATTACTCGTAAAGTAATATTATTTTTATTTAATAGTCTTATTCTTTCATTTAGTATTGATGTGTACAGTTCCTTGTTTTTTATCTCGCTATCTGTAAAACTTAAAAGATTATTAATCGATAAACTATCAATTATACTTACATTGAAGTTGTAATTTTTTTTGAGATGTAGTGCTAAATTATGCCCGATAAAGCCGCAACCACCTACTATAGCAACATTATTAATATTATTTGTCATAAATATTTATTGCTTCTAATAGTTTGTTACAAATATATTTGACTTCTTCTTTAGTAATATTTTCAGAAATAGGCAATGAAATATTTGTATCTGCATAAATTTTTGAATTTTTATAATTAGTTTGATTTAATTTATATTTATTTTTATAGTAAAGCATATCAGGGACGGGTTTTGCATAGTGTATGGAAACACCAATTTTACAATTTTTGAAAAAATTTAATATCTTATCTCTAATATTTCTATTCAAAAATATTTGGAATATAAAATATGAAGACCCTTTATCAAATTTTGGTAATTTAATTTTTCTATTTTTTGATAATATTTTATAATAACTATCTGCTATTTTTTTTCTAAATTTTAAATTTTTTTTATAATTTAAAATTTGACAATATCCCATAGCCGCTTGAAAATCTGTCATTCTATAATTGTATCCTAAAGATAGTACATTATATACGCCTTGCTTCTTCCTCTTATCAATATCTTTGTCTATTCCAAATGCTTTTAGTTCTTTAATTTTTTTATAAAAATTATAATTATTTGTTACTAACATGCCGCCTTCGCCTGTTGTAATTTGTTTTGTTGGATAAAAAGAAAAGCATCCGGAAATACCAAAATTTCCTGCAGAAATTTTCTTAAATTTTGATCCTAAAGCGTGAGCACAATCCTCTATAATTTTTATTTTTTTTTTTTTGCAAAAATTTTTAATTTTTTTCATATCGCAAATTAGACCAGCCATATGAACTACGATGATACCCTTTGTTTTATTATTTACTTTTTTTTTAATTTCTTCAAAATTAATATTTCCATCATATAAATTTATATCAGCGAATATAGGTTTTGCACCAGTGTATTCAACAGCATGTGCAGTTGCTACATGGGTCATGCTTGGCACTATAACCTCATCACCTTTAGTAAATCCACTCGCAAGACATGATAAATGTAGTGCGGCGGTGCAACTTGATACTGTAACCGCATACTTTGAATTTACATATTTTGAAAATTCTCTTTCAAATAAAGATGTATATTTCCCGTGTGTTAACCAGCCACTTCTTAAAACTTCCTCAACATTCTTAAATACTTTCTGATTAAAATTTTTTTTGTTAAATCCTATACTTCTCATAAATATTTGATTGTTTGAATTTTTCCTGTTTGTAATGCTTTTAAAGCAGAAAAGCAAACACACATCAGATCTAACTGATGCTTTATAGAAATAGTTTCTTTTTTGTTTTTTTGAATATCTTTTATAAATTGTTGAATTATTTTTTTTCTATTTTGTTTATCAGGATAACCAGAATTATAATTTTTTTTAGTAATTGTTTGATTGTTTCTTTTCAAAATAAATGAGTTCATTAAATTATGTATTATTGTTTTTTTTTTTTCAAATATTTTTAATTCATGAAAATGAGGATATATCCCTGTAGCATTGGCATTTAATTTGACTATAGCATTGTCCTTAAATTGAAGATTAAGAGTAATAAAGCCTTCTTTATCAAATTTTTTTTTATTAACTCCAATATTGTTGCCAATTGCTGATACTTTTATTGGTTTTTTTTTAAAAAACCACATCATCAAATCAACCATGTGTATTGATGCGCCTAAAATTAAAGAATAGTTTTTGATTTTTGATCTCCACCCATATAATTTATGTATTCTTCCCCAATTATAATCAAGTTCAGCATATATTAGATCTTTAGAAATAATTTTTTTCCTAAAAATTTTAAAAAGAGAACTGCTCCTTAAAACTAAGTTTGACAAAATTTTTATCTGTTTATCTTTTCTTATAAGCTTAGCAATTTTTTTTAATTGGGAGAAACTCATACACAAAGGTTTCTCTACAATTATTTTTTTCTTATTTGAATTAATGCACCTAATTATTTGATAAAAATGATCATTATCATAACTTGCAATAGATACTAAATTTACTTCTTTATCGTAAAAAATTTTGTCTTCATTTGTGGTAAAAAATATTTTTGGAAATTTTTTTTTTAGATTGGGAAATTTTTTTTTATTTTTCTCACATACTATTTTGACAATAGATTTTTTTGAATTATTTATAGCTTGGATATGTTTTTCACCTATTCCCGTACCAATAACTGCAGCTACTATCTTCATTTATAGAAACTTTTTTTTATATTTTTTTAATATTCTTTTTAAATCCATTTTCGTATCAACAGCTTGATTTTCAAGTTTTTTTTTATGCTGAGAAAAATTTTTAATCGTAAAATTTTTAGAATTCATATAAAAATATAAAGTCACATGCTCTTTTTGTTTTTTTGAGAAATATTTTATATTTTTTTTAAGTGTATTCGTATTCATAATCTCAACAGATTGACCTTTTGGAAAAGATCTTGGAAATGTGTTTGTTATTAGATCAAATTTTCTTTTTATTGATTGTTTTATTCCAATAGCTTTGTTAATTATTTTATAATCAATTAATGGGCTGTCAGCCGAAATTCTAACAAAATAACTTGAACGGTATTTTGTTGCTGTGTGTAATAATCTTTGAGCAACATTGTTTAAACTTCCTCTGTAGTAGGTAATTTTTTTTTTTTTTAAAAAATTTACTAAATCATTATCGCTTTTATTTTTCGAGGTAGATACTATAATTTTTTTTATTTTATTTGATTTGGAAACTCTTTTATAAACATATTCAATTAATGGTTTTTTTTGAATGGGATAAAGAACTTTGTTTTTAAATCTTTTTGAATTTGATCTTGCTTGAATAATTGCTAACATCTAACCTCTGGTCACTTTTGCTCCTACAGCAAAACGTCCTCTACAATCAATGATATGTTTTGAATATTTATAAATTATTTTGTAATTGAACTTATCGTGATCTGTCATCAAAATTATTAAATCAAATTTTTGTAAAGAATTTTTATTAATTTTTAAACTTTTGCCTATATTTTTATTCTTTGAATTTATTGGAAAATTTTTAATGTGTGGATCGCTCCATCTAAGGAAATTAATACCCTCTTTTAATAAATCTTGAATTATTTTTATTGATGAGGATTCTCTTACATCGTCAATATTAGGCTTATACGCCAAACCTAAAATTAAAATCTTTGCTTTGTTTTTGTTAATTTTTCTTTTTTTTAAGTGAATTAGTATTTTCTTTTTTATAAAACTTAGTGTTTTAATATTTGTTGTGGAAGACAGTTTAATAAAATTAGCTAAAATACCTTTTTTTTTTGCCTTCCAGTATAAATAAATTGGGTCTATTGGTATGCAGTGACCACCAATTCCTGGTCCAGGTTTAAATGGCCTAAAACCAAATGGTTTGGTTCGTGCAACTTTTAGTATTTCAAATATGTCTAGACCCATCCTATCTGAAACAAATTTCATTTCATTTATAAAACCTATGTTTACTGACCTGTAAATATTTTCTAAAAGTTTCGAATATTCTGCAATTTCAATACTTTTGCTCTTGACCACTTGATTAAATACTGAGTTGTAAAGTTTAGATATTAAATCTAGGCAGTTTTTTGAACTACCACTTACAACTTTTGGAACATTTTGAATTGTATTTTCGTTAAAACCTGGATTAATTCTTTCAGATGAAAAACCAACGTAAAAATCTTTTCCTATTTCAAATTTCTTTTTTAATTTATTTATTATTAACTCTCTTGTAGTGCCAGGGTAACTGGTACTCTCTAACACTAATACTTGGCCACTCTGTAAAAATTTAAAAATAAATTGGATTGTATTTTTAACAAAATCTAAATTAGGCGTATTATTTTTTTTAAGAGGTGTAGGTACACAAATAATTATAAAATCACAATTTGAAATATTTGAAAAATCTGAGGTGCAGAAACCTTTTTTTAGAATTAATTGAATATCTTTATTGGGAATTCTCTCGATATAAGTTTGATTATTTTGAATTTTATTTATTTTATCTTCATTAATATCAAATCCAATTACTCTATATCCAGACTTTGAAAAAAGTATAGACAATGGTAACCCAACATAACCAAGTCCTATTATACCTATAGTTGCTTTTTTTGAAATAATTAAACTAGACAACTTTTTTATATTGCTCATTTTTTTTATATATTTACAATAATTTTATGATTAATCTCATAAACCTAAAAACGAGTGATCTCAACAAATTTTTGGTTAATGAAATTTTGAAATTAAAGAATTCTCATTGGAAAAGAGGATTGGCATCTCAAAAAAAACACTTTATTCAAAATGTTTATAAAAAAGATAATCATTTACTTTTATATTTAAATAAAAAATTATGTGGGTATGTGCTGCTAAGAAAAAGAAAGTGTATTTATAAAAAAATTATCTTATCATATTTACATTTTGATACATTTATAATTCGAAAAAATTTTAGAAACAAAAAGCTTGCTCTAATACTAATGAATTTTACTAATAGTGTTATAAAATTTAATAAAACAATTTCGGTATTGTATTGTGATAAAAAGCTTATTAAATTTTACAAAAAATTTAACTGGAAATTAGCGAACTATAAAGATTTCGTTATTAAAATTAAAAAAACTGACAAAAAAGTTATAATGATTTTTAAATAGTTTATTTCTTTTACAAATACTTTTTGTTTAAGTTTTATATTTTTCAAAATTTTTTTCAGTGCATAAATCAAGCCAATTGAGCTATTA
>CEWK01124460.1_pt1 | contig 33738 bp, 28 predicted proteins | sample 531431 | NCBI WGS metagenome assembly CEWK01 (sample SAMEA2623059, study PRJEB7988) | marine metagenome | isolation source: saline water (ENVO:00002010), including
AATTCGTCTTGAAATAGTTCTCCAACGTTTCATGAGAGAGGTTAACTAAAAAAAATCATTGAGCCCCTGTAATTTAACTATGTTTTCTTTTTTACATTTTTTGCATTCAAAAGTATCTTCATAAACTAAATTTGGTAATCCTTCAACAAAATTCATAATCTTTTGCATTTGAACATTATTTAAACTATTAACAAAAGTTTCAATCTCTTCATCAGTTTCATCTTTAATTAAAACGTTTTCATTCTCAGTTTGTACTGAATGCATACACATTTTCATATTATCAAACACAACTGCTGCTTCAGAAACATCTTCTTTGAATAAGTTTCCATGTTTGAGCATGTCGAAATAAGTAGGATATTTCATTGTAATTGCAATATCATTATTTAATTCAATAACATTATCTTTTAATTCTGCATTAGTTAACTTAATGTTATCTAAGTTTATGTTAACTTCATTTTCTTCGTTACACGCTGAGCATGCCATCAAAATTTTAGAAGTTTCACCAACTGATTTTGCTCTTACCTTTGTGAAAATATAATCAACATCAAAAGTAGAAAGTGTTTTGACGTCAATGCCTTCAACACAATTTTCAATACATTGAAGTATTGAATTTAATATTTGCTTTGTGTCTTTTGATTCGAATGCCACAAGCATAGCTTTTTGTTCTTTCACCAAAAATGGTCTGTACTTAACTAATTGATTAGTTGATGGTACAGTTAGTTCATAAATTGGTTTATCATTTGATAGTTTAGGTAAACCCATCAATCACTCCTATAATATATCAATTCCACCAAGTGGTGTATTAATATCCATGTTAATAAATCCTTGCACATTTTTCGATCTTCTCCAGTTTGTAAATGCAAAGGACACTGTTAATTGAACTAGACCATCTAGTTCATTGTTAAGTTCTATAGCACTAGTTGCTATTGGAAACGCATCAATTAAATCAACCGAATAAACACTTCCACCGCCAATACCAGCGTTAAATCTTATAGGTCCTATTTGTTTACTAAAACCTTTAAGTGGCTGTCTGAGTTGATGTATAGTAACATCTCTGGCATACTCATCTTTGTATTTAGATGTAAACGCATTAAAACCTTCTTCAGGTATTATTGTATTTCTCCAAGCATCAAAATATTCTTTTACTCCGTAATCGTTCATTAAATAAAAAGTCATGCTTACATCATCAACTGCGTATCCATAAGCAACTTTTTGAAACTCCATACCTATTCTTCTATCATTCGTAAGAATCTGTTTTGCTGGCAAAGTTGCATTGCTGCATAATATATTTAATTCTCTACCAGATGCACCGCCACCACCAAGATTTAATAGACCTAATACTCCACCTATCAACCCTCCTCCACCACCAAAATTTGTTGGTAAAGTTACTAAGAATCGATTTGCTCTTGCAAATCCAAGTTTAGTATTAACCAATGCTTTTAATTCGTCTACACTACTAGCCATTAGCTATCCTTCTTGATTCAGAATATACTCTATTTGCACTTTGTTTTTGCCATCTTGCAATCGGTAAGAAAGTTGCAATCTCCCATTCTGGTGAATTCACCTCTGCAAATCTTGATCTTACGTGTTCTAAAAGATAATGTTTAATACAAGGCTTAAAGTATCTATATCTTGAAGCGCTTTTAAGTAAATTGTATGTTAATTTAAATTGAGTACTTTCATCATACTTATCATTATTAGTTGTTTCTAGTAAACCATCTAAAAATTTTGCTCTTAAAACTGGTGGTAAGTAATGTAGATTTAATCCTCTAAATCCACCTTTTGCTGGTTCAACAGGTATTACTAGTGGAAACGTATCATAGTAAGGTAGCTTTTCTTTTAGTTTAGGATCATAAGTAAACATAACCATTGTACCATATCTATGACTACTTCTTTCTTTTACTTCATCACTTCTAACGAGTTGCGCTCGATTGACTCGAGTTAGTTGTTGTACTTTTTTACGAAACCATTCTCTTGATTCTCTTGTCCTAGGTGTAATGCCTTTTCGAAAAGCTTCAAGTTCAAGTTTTTGAAATAAGTTACTCATGTTTCTATTTATAACCTTTTCTTACGTTTTCTTTTACGAAATGGCTTTAGAGGTGTATACTTTTTAAGTTTACCCGGTACAGGCTTCGGCAAAAGTTTCATTTCTTGTAACGTTTTTTCTGTCCAAATGTGAAACTCCCATCCTCTATCTTTTGCATAATTATCTGCAGCCTCCCATTTGTTCATATTCTTCACATAGTTTAAACCTTCAGCAATGTATCTCTTAGTTCTTTTTTCACCTGTTGGTGGCACAGTCTCTCTTTCAGGTTTAATTTCAACTATAAGTGTTTTATCTTCATAAACTATTTTAACGTCAACATAGTACTTATGATATTTTTTATCGACTTCGTAATAATATGGAACTATAACTTCTTCTGAACTCCAATATTTAATTTTTGGATTATTATCGCACCAACCAAACACAGCACGCTCCCAAAGCGACCTATAAATAACGTTATTAAAGTCACCTTTATATTTTGTTTTGTTTTTAACTATGTAACGACCTGAATAAACCATATAAATAAAACAATAATCCTTTAATATATCTATAGGTTTAAAATGAGTATACTAAATAAAGTTGGCCCGTTAGGCGAAAAAGTTAGCAGATCATTGTTCGGAAACGTTGGTGAAGCAGTTAGTAGTTTTACTAACAGAGGCGGAATAGGTGAAACCCTTACCGCAGTACAGTCATTAACAGAAACAGGATCAAGCGATGCATTGATGTATCCGTTAGACGTAATTGGCAATCCTGCATATCCTGCAACTATAAGATTTAAAGTTATGAGATATGGATCTCCTACTGAACAACCACAAAAACAAATGGATAAAACAATTGAAGACAATCTAAAAAAACAAGGTGCTACACCGTTTTTTGCTGATGACACCGTAGCTGCAAATACTGATTTTTCTAATGAAGAAGATTTTAATGATGCTACTGATATTTCGAATTTTGACGATACAGTAAATGTTGGAAAAACTTTAAGACAAAAAATAAGTTCTAACGCTAGCCAACTTTTTGGTTCGGTAGCTCAAACACAATTAGGTAAAAGTGTCACCACAACTTTACAATCTGGAATGAGATTCTTAGAAGAAAGAGACGAGCCTATAGTAATGATGTATTATCCAATGTCAACTCAATTTAACGATAATGCTTTATATGACAACGTCAATCTTGGGGCATCAGGCGCTATAGCAGAAGCTGCATTAAATTCTGGATTAGGAGTTACTGGAGCAGTTGTACAAAATTTACAAGCTGGTGTAAATTCTTTGAGTGATGTGCTAAGTGCAAATCCTCAAGTTGGTAGAGACGCCATGGCATTCAGTGTTTCAAGAATAAATTCTTTTTTTGGTGGATTACTTGGTGGAGGAATACAAAATACAGTTTCTTTACAAGCAAGAATAATAATAAACCCTAATGCAAGATCAATATTTAGAGGAGTTAATTTAAGAGAATTTAGTTTTCAATTTAAATTTATTGCAACCTCAGCAGAAGAAGCAAGAGCAGTTGAAAACATTGTTAAACACTTTAGAAAAGAATTATATCCAGATGTTTTTGGAGTTACAGTCGGCGACCAAGAAGCGGCAGTAGGATTTAAGTTTCCAAATGCATTCAAAATTTCGTTTCAATTTAAAGGTGTAGATTCTTCTAAAATACCACAAATAAAACCTGCATATCTTAGAAATGTTTCTCATACAATAAATCCAACTGGTGGCGGGTTTAGAAACGACGGTCAACCTAATGAGATTGATCTTTCCTTACAATTTGTAGAGCATGAAACAATAACAAAAAAAGATGTAATAGAAGGTGGTTTCTAATGCAATATTTCAATGATTTCAATAAGATATTTTATAAGTTTGGTGATGAAGTTGATACAGTAGTCTTCCAAGATCTTTCACTATATACAGACATCATAGATCAAGTGAAAGATGGCATATCATTTTTAAATTTTCATACAATACAAGAAGGATTTAGACCTGATCAAGTTTCTATACAATTATATGGTACTCCTTTTAATTATTGGACATTTTACTTATTGAATGATGACATTCGAGAACAAGGTTGGCCATTAACAAACACAGAACTTAACGCCTATATAAGAAAAATATTTCCTAATGAAGTTTTAAATACAAGACAACCATTTGCTACAAAGTTTAAAGTTGGTCAAACAGTAACTGGCTCAGTTTCAGGCGCTGTAGGAGTTATCAAAAAAAGAAATTTAGATCTTGGTCAAATTATATTAGATGGAATAGCAAACTTTAAAGAAGATGGAGAAGTTATTTTATCTACAAACTCAAGTGGTGTTGTTGAATCATTACAAACATTTTCGGCAGTTAAAGAATTTCAGTCTGCTAGTCATTTTGTTAATGCTAGTGGAGAAATTGTAGATTTAGGAGTTGATAGCGACGCTACATCATCAAATTTTGGAGGTCTATTACCGCCAGGTGCTCAAATAACTGAAAAAACACATGAAGATGTATACTTTACCACTAATGAAAGTTTAAGGCAAATAAAAGTTATTAAACCAAATATAATTAATAATTTAATATCAAGCTTCAAAAAATCCATCAGGTCTTAAAATGTCAGAACTTTCTATTGAAAGCCAAATTGAAATAAAAATCACAGAAGCGGTTATATCAAGTGATAGAACTCCAGTATCAGTAGATATAAAAAATTTAATATCTGATTTTGAAATATACGAAAACATAGTTAATCCATACTTAACAGCAAACATTATTTTTGTAGATCAAGAAAATATAGTTCAAGATATGGATTTACAAGGCGGTGAAAAATTAACTTTTAGTTTTTACCACGTAGAAGAAATGAACAAAGGAGTAGAAATTAAAAAAGAATTTGTAATAGATTCAATTAAAGAAATATCCAAAGCTGGTGAAAGAGACGAAGTAGTCAGAATACATTGCACAGAATTTATTGGTTTGATTTCTTCTTTACAAAACGTTAATAGAGTATATACAGGTGCTCCTTCAGAAATTATAGCTAAAATAATGTCTGAGTTTTTAAACAGAGATTTGATACAAATTGGTAATGATAGTTTAAAAGACATGAAAGTCATAATACCTAATATGCATCCAATAGAGGCATGCCAGTGGCTTATCAAAAGAACACTTACTAAAGAAGGCTTTCCATTTTTTTTATTTTCTACAATCGGTGTTGATAATTTAATTTTAAAAGATTTAGGTACGATGTTAAGTCAACAACCTATTAATAAAAAGATACCATATTTTTATGCTCCGAGTTTGGTAACAACAAAAAGCATACAAAGCTACTATGCTATTCAAGACTATGAATATAGTGACACTGAAAATTTAATTGGTTTGATAAGAGAAGGCTTAGTTGGTGCTAAATATAATTTTTATAGTACTCTAACTGCGCTTGAAGATCCAATAAAATTTAACGTTGATAGAAATGTTTTTAAAAGATTAGCACAGCAAAATTCAATAGGTGCAAATAACACAAGATATAATTATGCACCGGACTACAGGTTTAATGATATAGCTTTTCAAGAATATGAATCTAAAAATATATCTTCTATTAATTCGAGTGGTGCATATACTACAAAAGATTCAGTATTTAAAAGTTATCATGAAGAAAGCACAAAAGGATCAAACATTAAAAAAGTAATTGAAAAATCTTTAAGAGGGTTTTTAGGAAAAACACCTTTAAGAATGACTGTTAGAGGGCGTGATTTTGTAACTGCTGATAATAATTATTCAATTGGTAAAACTATAAGAATTAATTTTTTAGACACAAATCCACTAGTAGATACTAATGCTGCAAAACTTGATGAGAAAAAATCAGGTGATTATATTATAGTAGAAGCAAGACATAATTATAGAATTGAAAAATTTGATACAACTTTATTATGTGCAAAAATTGGTAGCATAGGAGAGCAACAGGAGATGTTTGCATAATGAAAGATTTCTATGGTGATAATTTTAGATGGTTTGTTGGTGTGGTTGTTGATATAAATGATCCACTAAGACTTGACCGTGTAAAAGTAAGAATTCATGGAATACATACCGGCAATGAAGAACTTCAAAATAAGGCAGAAAAGATAAGAATAGCAAATGATGACTTACCGTGGGCACAGGTAGTCATACCTAATACAGAGCCTGGTGTAACTGGCTTAGGATCTAATTCTCAACTTAAAACTAGAGCTCAAGTGTTTGGCGTTTTTTTAGACGGTAGAGATAGTCAACATCCTCTTGTTTTAGGTTCTATTCCAAAAATTGAAACAGAACAAAACTTAACTACAGAAGAAGTTGATGAAGGCAGTAACGTTGATGTTTCTTTAACTGGTAACACAAATATAGAAAGATCTTTTCATTTTTTCACATCAGAAGCTGGTGGTGGATTTACGCCTGAGCAAGCATGCGGAATGATCGGAAACTTTTGCGTAGAATCAGGTGCATCTCAAAACAAGGGAGACATAAATCCTACTGCAAGATCTGGATTTAAAAACGAAAATTCATTTGGCATCGCACAGTGGAATCCTGCTGAAGCAGCAGGTAATAGATTTGGTCAGTTACAATCTTTTGCATCACAAATTGGCAAAAGTTATAGATCTTTAGATGCACAATTAAGATTTGTTAAGTTTGAACTTGAAACTCAACCTTTCTTAGGTCTAGGTCAGTTAAGAAAAGCAAAAACATTTAAAGATGCAACAGTTGTTTTTCAAGATAAATATGAAAGACCAAACAAAGATTTAGCACATACAGATGAAAGATTAGCCTATGCACAAGAGGCTTTTCGAAAATTAGGACCAGGAGCTAACTAATGCCAGAAGTGATTTCAGACGCAGATCCTAAAAATACGCCGGACGCAAATGGTAGAAAATTTAATGGAAGAATTTTTACTTTTGGTGATGGTGATATTGTAAAAGGTTTGAACCGTGTACAAGTAAAATATAATGAAGATGAATTAAGTAAAACAACATTATTAAACGGTGTTGATTACGTATTTGTAGGAAAGAAAATTGAAATACAGGGCCCATTTGTTTTTAGAATATTTGTTGATTTTGACTTAGAAATTAGCCAAGCTGAATTTGAAGCTACAGCACCGAAAGCTTTCGTAGATCTTCAACAACAACTAGCAGGCACAATTGGAAAAGATATGAAAGCATCTGCTGCAAATTTTAAAGCTGAAGATTTTGCTCTCAATGGTTCTCCTTTTAATAATCCAGGTGAAATAAAAAATGGATTAAAGGGTTTATTTGGAGGATCGAAACCAATAAAAGACGGAATAAAAAAACTAAGACCTGCAATTATGCAGTTAGGTGCAGGCGATGGATCAGCAGATAAAACTTCAAGTCAATTATCTAACATACAAACATTAACTGGCAAACTAGGTATGTCAACGAAGAATTTAAACAAAATTGTTGTCTCGCAAGGTACACCTGCCGGAACACTAAAAATATTTAAAAAACATTTAACAGCAAATAAAAGTAAAATAAGAGAATTTGCATCAAATACAAGATCAAGTACTTTATCAACAAAGGTTGTATCAAGATTACAAAAAGCAGTTGATAATGAAGACACAGGTATTAGTCCTTCAAATAATGCAGTAAAGTCTGTAATAACTGAAGTAAAAAATAAATTACCAAAGATTGGAAATGCTGGTTTAAGCTTAGGTGGATTATTACAGAAAGTAATGCCAGCTGGTGGAAGAAGTGGTATGAATGTTCTACCTAACTTGTTAAATAAATCAAGAGGTGGTTTAAGTAATTTACTTGGTGACATAAAAAAACAAGTTGCTGGTATATCTCCTGATTTAAAAATACCTGACGGATTAGAAATTCCTAATTTAATAGAAGGTGTAGATGCCAAAACTGGCGAATTATCTTTAAACTCTAATTTTGCTAAGCTTGTTGACAAAGGTGATCTTATTAAAAAAGATATTGTTCCAATACAAATAAGTGACATACCTACTACACAATCAGGATTTAATGGTTTTTCAACATCAAAGGATTATAAGTTTGAAATTGTTGATAGCATGGAAGAATTACAACAAGAATTGGAAAATTGTGAAAGAAGAAAAGATGACAATGAAAATGCAATAACAACACTAGTTGTTGGTTGGACCGCAAAATATGCAGGCCCTCCTCCTCCTACAGGTAATTTTGATGCAGCATTTATACACGAAAAAAGTAAAAAGGCTGATCAAGCTTTTCTTATTGAAGAAAAGTCCTCAGCTGCTTCTGATCCAAGCGATGTAGCTAAAGAAGTAAATGCAACAATTTTAAAAGATGCAAAGTTGTTTGGTATACAAAGTCATTATATTATAAGAACTGATGGCACAATACAAAGAGGCAGACCTATTGATGAAATTAGAAATAAGAAATATGCTACGTTTACAAAAAGTGGTATACAATTAACTTTAGTTGCTACAAAAGAAAAACCAGCCACTCAATTTCAAATAAATTCTTTAGAAGAGTTTATGAAAGTTTTTTATGAAGTATTCCCTGGCGGAAATGTTTATGGAGACTATGAAATAAATAGAAGATACGAAGGACCAGGATTTGACATTGACATTTATCGTAAAAAATTTGAAAAAACAACAAATATAGATGATCCAACTGCAGTTGAAGAAAGTCCAAGTAAAAAAACTTCTGCCTTTATAAGACCAAAAAAATTAGCAAAATCATCAACTAGTGCTTTTAATTCTAAGAGAAAATTTAGTTTTGATGCAGTGTTAAAAGATTTTGAAAGAATAAATGAATTAGACGGAGAGCAAATAACTAAAGATATCGATACTGCAACTTCTGAAATAAATACTGCATTGTCTGATAGCAAAAGCATTGAAAATGGAATACAAAATGGATTCAATGCGGCAAAGAATGAAGCAGCAGGTTCTTTTTCAAAACTTAGTAACGATTTAAAAATAAAAAATTTAACAGTTGATAAAGATGCACTTGGTGCTAAAATAGATGACACAATTAAACAAGCAGCACCATCAACAAGCACCGCTGCACAAAAACTAACTGATGGCATAAACGCATTCAAAAAATTATTTTAGTAGGTACATATGAGCACAATTTATGAAAATATAGATCAAGTATTAAGTGATGAAGAACTTAAATCTAATCAAGATCCTAAAGACGCAAGAAGCGATCCTACAGGTCAACATCCTAAGACTGATTATTTTTTTACTTCTGGTGTTGGTAAATACGCAAGAGGAACCGATAGAAAAAATGTTTATACAGGAGGAAGTGTTCCTGACATCGATTTAGATTTAGATGATGAACCGGTTGCAACATATACTAATAGTCAGGTAAAAGAAACTCCATCCGGACATATCATAGAATATGATGATACACCAGGTGTTGAAAAAATAATGTTAAGACATAGGTCAGGCAGTGGTATTGAAATGAGAGCAGATGGAACTATGATTTATAGTTCTACTAACAACAGTATAAAAATAACAGCTCATGATGAAAAAGTAATTGTTGATGGCGATGGTGAGATACAGTATAACGGTAATTTAAAATTAAAAGTTGCTGGTGATTTTGATCTTGAAGTCGGTGGTGATTATAATGTCACTGTTGATGGTGACATTGAGCAAAAGGTTAAAAGAGGAATCAATACACAAGTTTCAGGTAGTGTAGAAACTGAAATAACTGGAAACAATTCTACTACAGTAATAGGTGCAAATAATAATCTTATTTTTGGTGACAACACTAACATCATTAAATCAAGTAATAGTTTATTTGTTGGTCAAGATCAAAATTTTAATGTAGGTGGAACATTATTTATGACTGCAGAAAATGAAGTTAGTTTATCAACAAAAAGTGCAAACATTGCAGCTTCATCTCTTTCGGTGTTTGGTGATAGTGGTACCATTGGTGGTGATGAGATTGTAATGTATGCTAAGTCTGCTCATATACCACGAGTTAATTCTACATCAATGCATGCTACAACGTTTCATGGTACATTAAATGGTAAAGCATCTTTCGCAGCAAAAGCAGATGAAGCCGGTTCTGCACCATCAGGACCTGGTTCTGGTGGTGGCACTCAAACAATTGAAACAGCATCAGATAAAAACACCGTAAATCCTACTACTAGTATATTAAATGATTTATTAGAAAATTCACCTTTATCGATACAAAGAGTTGATATTGATGAAGGTGATTTAATGAAAAATTCTGTTGATAAAACTACAAAATTTGGAGGTGTGTCAAACAGTGATTTAAATACAAGACAAGCGCGTTCTAAATTAAGAGATCCAAATAATATCAACAACGAAACGTTTGTTGGTGCTTGCATAACAGACGGAATAATTTCTGCAGATTTTGCTTCTATGGTACCAAAATTAACAAATAGGACTTCGAGCAATGAAAAAATATCATCTTTAGGATCAAGAATAATAGGTAAATCAAGAAACACCGCAAAAAGATTTACTACAAAACAAACATCAAGTCTAACGACAGATTTTTTTGTCGACCCTAAATATAATCCTGTGTTTCAAGATATTATAACCAGTAGAACTAAACTAGCACCTGGAATACCAATGGCAAAATTTTTAGGTGGTGTAGGTGATCCTGTTACTTTAACACATATACTTGAAGATGGCGAAAAATTAAGATTGGCAAAACAATATGTGTTACATGCTCATGCAATGAAACTTATTAACTCAAGTACAGGAGCAAAAAGATTTAATGAATTTAGATTACAAGTTGTAGAAGGATTATATAGAGCAGAAGCAGGTGAAAACTTAGATGTAAGTGATGGTGTAAACTATTTAATGTCAAGAGGTTTAGCAGTTGTTTATGAACTAATAGGTGAAGACGGAGAAATAGACGTTGAAAAAACATATGAACTTGCAACGTATTGGAAAAATAACTTACAGTTTGATAAATTAATATTGGATTATGATACATATAATCCTGATAATTCTATAAATGCACAGATAATTTTAATTATGCCGGAAATATTACCGCCATGGTCGGTTAAGTATAAAAATGATGTTGAGACAAGATATAATAATAACGTACAAACAACAAACGAATTAATAGAAGTCTTAGCATAAACCTTATAAATAGGGTAAAAGGAATTTTAAATGCCACAAAAAGTTTTTTCAGTTGAAGACGGAAATATTAATTCGACAACTATAGTAACTGCTCGTAAAAAAAGTTACTCTGATATTGACTTAACTTTTTCAAAAAGAGCATCTGGTGATATTTTTAAAAAAACAGATGCTGGTGCTGTAGCACAAGCTGTTAGAAATTTATTATTAACAAACTTTAGTGAAAAACCATTTTTACCTCGCTATGGAGGTGATTTAAATTCATTACTATTCTCATTAAATACTACCATTGACGAAATAGGACTTGAAGAAAGAATATTAGAAAGTATTGAAATATTTGAACCAAGAGCAAAAGTTCTAAACATAAAAATATTAAGAAATGATGATAGAAATGAAATAGATGTAACAGTTAAATTTAAGATAATAAGTACAAATGAAACACTAAATACTCAAATATCATTAACAAGGTTAAGGTAATGGCTACAACAATAAAAAGTACAGAATTAGATTTTGATACTATAAAATCTCAATTAAAAGATTTTCTTAAAAGACAAACAGAATTTGCTGATTATGATTTTGAAGCATCTGGATTAAGCAATATACTTGATGTGTTAGCTTACAACACTCATTTTAGCGGATTAAATGCGAACTTTGGATTAAATGAATCGTTTATAAACAGCGCACAACTTAGAAGCTCAGTGGTTTCTTTAGCTGAAGGTTTAGGTTATGTGCCAAGATCTTATTCAGCTTCACAGGCAACTTTAAATTTAAGTTTATTAGTTACTGCAACAAACAGACCAGCAACAATAACATTGCCTAGAAATACTGAATTTACAACAAGCGTTGACGGTACTGCTTTTACTTTTCAAACAAGAGAAGTTTTTACAGCAACTGACGATGGAGTAGGTAACTATCAATTTGTAACAAGTGATAACTCAACTGGTATACCTGTCTTCGAAGGAACTGAAAAAACTAAAACATTTTTTGTAGGAGAAACTTCAGATAATCAAGTTTATGTTATACCTGATGTAACTATGGATACGTCAACAATAAGAGTAAGAGTTTTTGACACTGCCAACAGTTCAACGTTTGATACATATACAAACATATTAAAAGCTGTTCGTGTTGAAAATACTTCAACTTATTTTCAAATAAAAGAAGTACCTAACGGATTTTATGAAATAATATTTGGTGACGGTATATCGACAGGTAAGGCTCCTGTCGCAGGTAACAAAGTAGTAGTAGATTACTTGTCAACTCAAGGTACTATTGCAAACGGCGGATCAAGCTTTAGTTCAGTAAGTACAGTTAGAGTTGCAGGTGTTGAGTATAATCTTACTACTGTAACAGAATCTGCTTCAGCTGGTGGAGCTTACAAAGAAAGTATTGAATCAATAAGAAATAATGCGCCTATTGCTTTTACTTCACAAAGAAGACTTGTGACTGCAGAAGATTATAAAGCTCAAATACTTACAAATTTTAATAATTTTTTAGATGATGTTACTTCATTTGGTGGTGAAGATAATGAACCTAGACAGTATGGAAAAGTATTTGTTGGTTTAAAGTTTAAAGACAACATAAGCACAACAAATCAACAGAGCGTAAAAGATCAAATAATAACAGAATTGTCAGATAATTTGTCAATTATGTCAATTGATACAGTTTTTGTTGATCCAGAAACTATTAACTTAGAATTATTAACAACATTTAACTTAGATCCTGATCTTACGTCTTCAACTCCTCAATCAATCCAAGTTAGAGTACAAAATTTAATTAACAACTTTTTTAACACTAATTTGAAACGATTTAATAAGGTATTTAGAAGATCTAATCTTTTAACTTTAATAGATGCATTAGATCCGTCAATTTTAAATTCTAAAATGTCTGTAAAGATACAAAATAGTTTTTTACCTACTTTAAATCAAAGTCTTGAATACATAATAAATTATCCAGTAAAACTTGCAGATCCAGATGATGTAAATTTTATTGTTACAAGTAGTAAATTTACATTTCAAGGCATAACTTGTTTTATTAGAAACCTTTTAAAAACAAATCAACTTCAGGTTGTATCTACAACTGGAGCAGTAATTGCAAATAATATTGGTGATTATGATACAAATGCTGGTAAAGTAACTTTAAGAGGATTTAAGGTAAGCGCCTTTGATGGAGATAAAATTAAGGTCTCAGTTACTCCAGCAAATCAAAGTACAATAAGACCTTTAAGAAACTTTGTTATTGATATTGATACAGATGCATCAATATCATCGGCATTACTTGATTTTCAAAACACTAAGACGACACTATAATGGGATTAAATTATAAAAGTAATAGAAGATTAAAAAACTTTCAAGTAAGAAAAGTAAGGGAGTCTTTACCTGAAATTTTTACACAAGATTTTCCAAAGCTTGTAACTTTCTTAGAAAAATATTATGATTTTTTAGATTCATCAGGTGGATCTCATGCATTTGGCGATGATATGAAACAAATTTTTTCTAAAAAAGATATACATGAAATGCCTGAAGATTTACTAAATAATTTAGTTTCTGAATTAGCAGGTGGTTTAAATACTGGAGAAAATTTTACTGATAAAAGATATGCACTTACAAGACTTGCCGAGCTACATAAAAATAGTGGAAGTAAGTTAAGTGCACAAGAATTTTTTAGATTATTTTTTCAAGAAAACGTAGAGATAGAATATCCTAAAAAAGATATATTTAAAATAGGTGAAGAAACAAGTAAGATTGGTGTTGATTCTATAAAATTTATTCAAAACTATCAAAGATATCAAATTTTTTCTATACTAGTAAAATCATCTTTAAGCATAGACACATGGAAAGAGTTATACACTAAATTTATACATCCTGCTGGTTTTTATGTTGAAGGAGAAGTAAGCGCAGTAGGTGTTACATCTGGTTTACCAAATCAAATACAATCGATAACAGACTCAAACGTTGCGTTTTTAGTTCAATCAGAAGCTGAGCTAGGAATGGCTCGTGGGTTTACTCAACTTACTACACTCTTTGATTCTGCTGGTGCAGGCGGCACAAGTCCGTTGCGTATATCTGATATAAATAAACTGGTATCTGATTATCAGAATGTTTCTCTTAGCTTCTTAGATAATAACTATGGAAGCATAAGACAAATTTTAACACCAAACTCATTTACTTTTGATGACACAACGCAAGCTGATATATCAAATACTTTTGAAACAATGGATAACGAATTTTTCACAAGGGTAACAAGTGATTCATCTTTCTAGTATAAATAGAACTATCATAAGGATTTAGAATGGCAAAAGCAACAATAAGTACAGGCTCATCAGCAAACGACGGTACCGGAGATACCTTACGTAATGCAGCTACTAAAATTAATTCAAACTTTACTGAATTATATAATCAGTTGGGTGCAGACGGTAGCAACTTAAGCCAAAAGATAAAGCTTACTGATTCTGGTGGCACTGGAGTTGTAATGTTTCAAGGTGCTACTTCTGGTGATGATACACAAACAAAGTTAATTGCCACTGATCCTAGTCAAGATAACATAATCAATTTACCTGATGCAACAGATACACTAGTTGGTAAGGCAACAACAGATACACTGACAAATAAAACTTTAACTACACCAACAATAGCATCTATTACAAATGGTGGTACAGTTACGATACCTTCTGGCGCTGATACTTTAGTAGCTAGAACTTCAACAGATACATTAACAAATAAGACATTAACATCACCTATCATAAATTCACCAAGAATTGGAACTTTAATTAATGATGCAAATGGTGCAGAAATAATTAAACTAACCGCAACTACTAGTGCACAGAATGAAATTACTATAGCGAATGCTGCAGGATCAAATGCTCCTTCAATAACTACTACAGGTGGTGCCACTGATGCTAATTTAGATCTTAGTGCAAAAGGTACAGGTTCAGTCAATTTAAGCAAAGCAGCTTTTAGCTCTGTAACTGTCGATACTAACGCCACTTCAATAGTAAGTGGCACGTTAGTCATAGGTAATAAAAATTCTGGTGGTACATTAACTCTTAGTCTTGCTAATGGAACCACCGTTGGTGAATATAAAATTTTTACAAACAAAGGTTCAGAAGCAATGGAGATTACGCCAGTTAGTTTTGCTCAAGGAAGTAAATTTACTCTAGCAGCAAACGATGGATGTACTTGCGTATGGGATGGAGCAAAATGGTTTTTGGTAGGAAACCAAGGTGAAGTAACGGTAGCATAGATAAGGATTTAACATGCCAGCAATAATAACTAAAAAATTAAAAAGAAAATTTGCTCAACTGATATTTGATGAAGTAAGACTTGATTCGTCAAGATATTATATTGGTATAGGAAAGTCAGAGCCTTATGATTCTGCAGAAAATGTCACGACTCCTCTTGATAGTAGAAGAGAAGATAGAAACTTAAGAGCAGCTCTTCAGTCGATGAAATCAGCACAGACTTGCAGCTACGTTATTCCAAGACACAATTGGACGTCAGGAAATAAATACCAAGGATTTGATGATACTTTTGCAACTCAACCTTCCACTAATAGCTATTATGTTTTAACTGAAGATAATCAAGTTTATGTTTGTCTTAAACCTTCAAAAGATGCAAGTGGTGCAATACAAGTATCAACTGTAAAACCAAGTGGCACTGGAACAAAAGCATTTAAACTTTCAGATGGTTACGTTTGGAAGTACATATATTCAATGGGTGCGGCAAATGCAAATAAATTTTTATCTGCAAATTTTTTACCTACTCAACTTCAACTTGATTCTGCTACTTTAAACAGAACACTAGAACCACTTGAAGTTTTACAAAAAAACGTTCAAGACGCGGCAGTGCCCGGGCAAATTTTAGGTGTAGTGATGACAAACAGCGGTTCAGGATACGTCGATGCTTCTCCACCTGCTGTTGTCATTCAAGGAGATGGCGATAGTACTCCTGCAATTACTGCGACAGTAAATGGTGGATCTATCACAAAAATTGAACTTGATTCAAGTGCAGATAGTGCCATGCAAATGGGCAGAGGTTTTGACTTTGCAAGTGTGCTTATACCAGCTCCTGATAGTGCAGGTGGAGTACAAGCAACTGCAAGAGTTATCATAGGTCCAGATAGTGGTATCGGTGCAGATGCAAGAACAGATTTACTTTCAACATCATTAATGTTTAATACTAAACCAAGTGGAAATGAGAATAATGATTTTATTGTAGGAAACGATTTTAGACAAGTAGGATTGTTTAGAAATCCAAGAGTTTTTAAAGGAATTGCTGGTGCAGACTCCGCATTAGACGTTGCATCCGGAAGAGCAATAAGATTTTTATTAGTTACAAGTGCTGTTGATGCAGCAAATTTTACTGCAGATACAACCATAACAGGACAAACTTCTGGAGCAAAAGGTTTAGTTGATGAAGTCGTAGGTGATAAAATATTTTTCCATCAGACAGAAACAACAGGATTTCATACATTTGCAGAAAATGAAACGATACAAGGTGGTGGTAACAGTGCAACTACAGTTGCAGCCGGTCTTGACGCAAATACTAAAGGTGATTCAGCAGATGACATAAAACTATTATCCGGAGAACTACTATACATAGAAAATAGAGCACCGGTTACTAGGAGCACTGATCAAACTGAAGACATCAAGGTCGTAATAACACTTTAGGAATTAAAATGGTAAGTACATTAACAAATCAAACTTTTAGTACAACTTATAAAGATGATTTTTCGGATAGTGCAGGATTTCATAAAATACTGTTTAACTCCGGAAAAGCATTACAAGCTAGAGAACTAAATCAATTACAAACTATATTACAAGAACAAATTACAAGATTTGGTAATAATGTATTTAAAGAAGGTGGCGTTGTCAAACCTGGTGGTGTAAACTTAAACAGTAGGTATGAGTTTGTTAAATTAGCTGGAGGAGCTCTATCAGGTATTGATACTAGCACAATAGTTAATCAAAACATTCAAGGTGGTACATCTTCGATAGTAGCAAAAATAATTGAAGTTTTGCCGGCATCGCAAAGCAATCTTTCTATAGATACTCTTTATGTGCAATACATAAACACTGGCACTAGCGGTGGAAGTACTACTAAAAGATTTACAGCTGGTGAAACTCTTACTGTTGGTGGTGGCTCCACAACAATGGATGTTCAAGGTACTAATACTGTAGATGATCCTGCTGTTGGAGCTGGAATACAAGCGACTATTCTTTCAGGTATATACTACGTTGCGGGGCACTTTGTTTTCACTCAAGATTTATCAAAAATAATATCTCAATATTCTGATGACGCTAACACAGAAATTGGATTTAAAACTTTAGAACAAGTCGTAACTTCAGCAGACGACGTTAGTTTATTTGATAACCAAGGCGCAAATCCAAACTTAACTGCACCTGGAGCAGATAGATATAGAATAACTTTAACATTTGCAGAAAGAAGTGATGTAAATTCTGATGAAAATTTTGTCCATGTCGCAACTGTTAAAAAAGGTGTAATTTACAATGCAGTAAATGATACTAACTCATATAATGTACCTAATAAAGTAATCGCACAAAGAATTAAAGAAAATTCTGGTGATTATTTTGTAAAACCTTTTTTCGTAAATTTTGAAAAAGATTCTCAAAATACTCATTTATTATTGAATGTAAGCCCTGGGGTTGCGGTAGTCGAAGGATTTAGAGCAGCAAGAGATTTTCCTACTACATTAAGAATTGCTAAACCAACAGAAACGTTAACGTTTACAAACGAAGCTACGCAAATAGAGTTTGGTAATTATGTTATTGTTAATCCAAGTGTAGACACCTCAAATAAAAAATTACCTAACATTGCAATTTTTGAACAACTTAATTTAAGAGATGCTGTAGATTACGGTGGATCAACAATAGGTACTGCGCGTGTTAAGTCAATAAATGAAGATGGCAATAATTTAAGATTTTATTTATTTGATATACAGATGAATTCAGGCAAATCGTTTCGTCAAGTCAAAAGTATAGGAACTAGTGGAACTCAATATTTCGAGCCAGTACTTCAAAACTCGAAGGCTGCAATAAAAGAACCAACAATAAATAAATCACTGTTTGGTGTATCTCATCCTAGACCAAAGAATATAACACCTGTATCTTTTGCCGTACAAAGAAGGTTTACTGGTACTACCGATGGTGCCGGTTCTTTTTCATTAAGTGGTTTAGCAAGTAACGAAGTATTTACAAATGAAGGTGACTGGATAATTGGTACTGATAGTGATATATTTCAACCAAGTACTTTAACCGGCGATGCTAGTACTAGCATAACAGGAGGTGGAACCGGTGCAACAATTACAGGTTTACCACCAAGTCAAGCGGTACAAGTTTTTGCATACGTTAATAAATCTAATCCAACTCAAAGACAAAAAGTTTTAACAACCACTACTAAGCAATACACAGTTGTTAACAAACAAATAAATCTTGCAAAGGCTGACATATTTAGTGTTGATGAAATTGTAAAATCAACTGATAGTAGTCTTTCATTTGCTGATGACTTTTTTGTCGATGATGGTCAAAGAGACAATCATTATGCACTAGGAAGACTTATTTTAAGAGCAGGTAGAACTGCTCCAACAGGTAATGTAACAGTGACATTCAAGCATTTTACGCACCAAGGTGGTGACTTTTTTGGTGTTAATTCATACGATGGTCAAATTGATTACGATAAGATTCCAACATTTAGATTATCAAGTGGTAAAAGAATTTTCTTAAGAAACTTTTTAGATTTTAGATCAGTGATGGATTCTGCTGGTCAATTTTCAGATACTTCTAAAGGAGCAATTGTTAACGAGCTTCCTCAACCTGGAACTTTAGCTTTATCAACAAATGAATATTACTTAGCAAAAACTGGAAAGTTAGTTATTGATAGAGATGGAATAGTAAGATTTTTTAATGGAACTGCTGGTTTTAATCCAGGATTTCCTGAAAAACCAGAAAATACACTTGGATTATATGACATTAAATTAAATCCAAACACAGATGATGACTCTGACGTTGAAGTAAGAGCTATAAGACATAAGCGTCATACAATGAAAGACATTACAAACATAGAAAAAAGGATTGATAGACTTGAAGAAATAACATCGCTAAATTTACTTGAGTTAGATACAAAACATCTTGAAGTACTCGACTCCGCTGGTAATGATAGAACTAAATCAGGTTTTTTTGTAGATAATTTTAATAATCATAAAGGATCAGATATTACTCATAAAGAATACAGAGCATCTATTGATCCTATTGGACATATATTAAGACCAGCGTTTGAAGAAAATAACGTTAAATTATTCTTTGATTCAGCTGCTTCATTGGCTTTAGGCACTGTAAGAAGAGGTGATAACATATACATGTCTTTTACTGAAGATTTATATATTAATCAAAAAGACGCTACTAAAGCAATAAGAATAAATCCATTCAACATTACAATATATGAAGGCACAATTATTTTATCGCCGGCTTCAGATGAATGGAGAGACGTTGAAAGATTGCCAGACATATCTATACCTGGCGGAACAGTACTTAACACACAAAATGCTTTTAACTGGAATAACTGGTCATGGAGTTGGGGTGGTATTTCTACTGAAGAATTAGCGGTAAATAATCAAACTCAACAAATTAGTAATATGGTTAATAGAGTTGTATCAGATCAAATTGTTCTTGATTTAATAGAAGATAGAGTAATTCAGACAGCGTTCATACCTTTTTGTAGAGCGAGACAAATATTTTTCAAAGCCACAGGATTAAGACCAAACACAAAACATTTTGCATTTATTGATGGATTTAATTTAGGCGATCTAGTAAGAGAAGAAACCGGAGGTTTTACTAACTATTCAACCATAAACACAGATCCAGGAAATACTTTAAAAGACGTGTATACACATCCATCTGGTGGATCAGTAGACAATCTTGTAACTGATGGAAACGGCGAAGTCGTAGGTTCATTTATTGTTCCTAATAACGATGACAAAAGAGTACGTACGGGTTCAGTAAAGTTTAAAATAATGGATATAAATGTAGATAATGAAGATGACGCTGGTAGCCATGCCGCAGCAGCATATACCGCTACAGGTTACTTAGATACAAAAGAAGCAACATATACATCAACTCGAGTTCTTGGAATTCAAGGTTACTACATTAACAATAACAGCCAAGGCGGCGGTGGTGGTGATGAAGGCGATGGCACACATGGTCCGGGGACTGAAATAGATGCAGACAACGCAAACGACACATCTGGTGATCCTCCAGGAAATGAGTGGGGTGGAGATAACAATGATTATTCCGGAGATGTTGAAGCTGATGGTGCAGATCAATCAGGTTCAAATCCAAGCAATGATTTCTCTGGAGACGTTGAGGCCGATGCTTCTGGTCCGGGTGCTGGTGATGCTAGTGATCATGGAAATTGGTAGAATTATGAAAAAAATAATTAATATAGGAGAATTATAAGATGCCAGTAACTTCAACCGGTTATCGATTAAACAAACAACCGATTGCTCAATCATTCTTTATAGAAGAAATTAACGGTGTTTACTGTACTCAGATTGATTTATATTTTCAAGCCAAACCTACAGCTGGAACAGCATTACCTGTACAAGTGCAACTAAGACCTATGGTAAATGGGTATCCTTCTTCCTCACAAATAATACCAGGCAGTATTGTAACAAAATCTGCTTCAAGTGTTAATGTTGATACAACAGGCCCAGAGCTGACACCTACTGAATTTAGATTTGATGAACCGATATTTTTAAAAGGTAAAGAAGACTTTGCCATTGTAGTAATTGCTGACTCACTTGATTATTTAATTTATATAGCAGAGATGGACGAGTTTACCTTCGGTGCTACTTCAAAAAGAATAAACAAACAGCCTGTTCTAGGAAGTTTATTTTACTCACAAAACGGAGCGACGTTTACCCCGTCTCAAAATCAAGATTTAACTTTTCGATTACATCAAGCTAAATTTAACAACACACGAGGCACGGCAATTTTTCATAACGCTTCTTTAGCTCAAAAAAGATTATTTACAAATCCAATAATTACTTCAAGCGGAGATGCTACCGTAAGAGTAACACATAGAAGCAGTGGCTTACAAGTAGGTAGTAAAGTAAGTATAAGAGGAATACCTACGGCAGGTGTAGGTGGAATTTCGAAGGCCAATTTAGAAGGAAGTAGAGACGTAACTGCTGTTGATTTTACTGGATATACATTCGAAGCTGGCGCAGCGGCATCAGCTGATGCAGTTGGAGGCGGAGATAGTTGCTTCGCTACGACGCACATTCCATATAACTTAATTTATCCACACACACAAATCTTACAACCAAAAAATACGTTTGTTGCAACAGCTTTTAAACCGGTTAAAACATCATCGTACGCAGGCGCTGAAATAGTCCAAGACAAAGTAAGTGACTTTCAAGCATTACAAAGAAATAAAAATAATATAGCAGAAAGTAGATTTGTTGTGATGTCGGATAGTAATGAAAATATTTTATTCAGTGACACAACAACAAAGTCACTTGATTTTAGAGTCAACTTGTCAACAATAGATTCTAATGTTTCGCCTATGATTGATACTCAAAGAATGTCTGCTACATTGTGTGATAACGTTATTGACTTTCAAGATTCGGCTTTAAGCAGACCTAATTTTAACACACCTCTTGTTTTTGGTAGTGAAGATTCTGCAGTAGGTGGATCCTCTGCAGCTCGACACTTTACAAGAGTTGTAGAATTAGAAGAAGATGCTGTTGGATTAAAAATACTTTTATCTGCAAGTAGACCTAGTGAAGCTGATTTTCAATTATATTTTAGAACAGCAACGTCTGATGAAGATATAAAAACTAAAAATTTTACTTTAGCTCCAGCTGAAAATGTAATTCCAAGTTCACAATCTCGAGAAGTTTTTAAACAGTATACATATCTAATAGGAGGTGAAGGTGGTAACTTGATTTCAGCTTTTACAAAATATCAAATTAAAATTACTATGAGAAGTACAAATCAAGCTAAAGTACCTTTGATTAGAGACTTAAGAATAATCGCATTGGCTGTTTAATGAAACAAAATCTAGTAAAAATAAAAGGCCATTCTGGTTATGCAAGAGTAAAAGGTACAGGAATTATATTGAATATAAATAAGAATGAAATACAGGCAGCAAGAGAAAGAAAACAAAAGCGTTTAGATAAAGAAAAAGAACTTGAAGATTTAAAAAATGAAGTTGGTGATATTAAATCTATGCTTAAAACTATAGTGGAGAAATTAGATGGTTAGACCGATAATAGCATTAGCAGATCCAGTAACTACGCTCGTAAATCAAACGAATCAAATATCAGTTAACGTCGGTGATCCTGCTAATTTGGCTAACATACCGGGTAGTGCTGACTCTGACTTAGTGCAAGCTATAAATTCTGTTAATTCACTTGTGCTTAAAACAGACTCAGACAACATACTATCTCTAGTAGCTGGATTAAACTTACTTGATAGCGCTCGAGCACCTTCAGTGATTCGTGCAAATTCATATGATAGTGCAGAAACACAAGCCTTAATAAACACAAATATTAGTGCAAACAACTCTAGCATTTCTTCATTGTTTCAAAAAGATAGTGCAAATGGTATTGGTTTTGATTCGTCTGAAAAGAGATTCTTTATTCCAACAGGTACAGTAAATAGTAGCATGCTTGAAAATCTCTCTGTCACGACTGATAGAATAGCAGCCGATGCAGTTAACGGCGATAAAATAGCTGATGATGCAATTAATTCTGAACACTATACAGATCTTTCGATTGATACTGCTCATATAGCTAATTTACAAGTTACTGCCGGCAAGCTAGCAACTGATGCTGTAGAAACCGCAAAAATTAATGACTTAGCAGTTACAAATGCAAAAATTGCAAATACAACAATAGAAAACGGTAAGTTAGCAGATAATCAAATTACGAGTGCAAAATTTGCAAGTGCTGTAACTATATTGATAAAAGATGTAGCAGGTAACACATTAAAAACTATTCGTTCACCAGGAAGTTAAATTATGGTTAATGTCGTTCTTAAACAGACTTCAAGTGGTTCTGTAATTCAGGAGATGAATGATTCTGCTGATAAAGACTATTTAGCTCATGTTTTATTAACAGATTTTAATTCATCGGACTCAGATGTTGGATCAGTATTGGTAAATCCGGGTATTACTAGCGGATTAACATTAATTGGAACATTTACTGATACAAATAGAGCAAACGCTCCTGGTACTGAAGCATCTGATAGTAGCGTTCAACAAACCTTATTTAACTTTTATCAAAATTTAGGTACAGCATCTGAAAGCATATCAAATTCAACAAGACCACTAGCACTTGATAGCTCTGGAGATAATATCCAGAGAATGAACGACACTAAAGTTAACGTTGACTTTATTGCAGACACTCAAACAAAACTAGTAAACAGTGGTGTAGGAATGTATAAGCTGCAGCCTTCTGCACCGACTGATGGAACATGGGTTGAAAAAGCCACAATAACAGATAGTTTACAAAATACTTCTAACACTACAAAACTGTGGAGAAAATCAGCACCTGCAAGTACACCGGCAACAGTAAGGCCATTAAAGTATGTGGCCGCCAGTTCATCTTTAAGAGAAATGACTGACACAGAAATTAAACAGTATACAACAAGACTAAGAAATCAGATCAAATCTGGCGTAGGGCAATATAAACTACAAACAAACGCTCCAACGAGTGGTGGCACATGGGTTGTTGCTGGCCAAGCGCTTAATGATACTCGATATGAGATTGCGCTTTCGTCTTTTGCTGGTCCAAGTTTTTCAAATACATTTACTGGCACTTTTAATAATACTTTTACAGGTTTTTTTAATACAACATACACTGCATTCTTTAATGGAAACGTTGGTGGTTCTTTTGCTGGAACAATAGCAAAAACTTTTACTGGTTCATTTAATAATACTTTCACAGGTTTTTTTAATGATACTTTTGCAGGTCTTAGAGTTCAAAATACTACTGAAACTATAAGTACAGTTAGGTTATGGGTGAGAATCGCTTAATTATTGGAGTTATATAATGTCACGCACAATATTAGACCCCTATTGGGGAAATCAACAAAAAACACAAGTCATGTGTAAATTTAGATTCACTGATGGAAAAGAACAAATTGCTTCTGTCGTAAACACAAATGATGGTAATCCAGACTGGAAAGAAATATTTGAAACTTTTACAATAGAACAAATTGATTCATACACAAATGAATTATTAGAAAAAGATAATTTAAATAGACAAAAGAAAAAAGAAGCAGAAAAAGAACAAATTGAAAGAATGAAAGCTGATGCGCTGTTTTCAGCAAAGCTCGAAGCTTTTGAGATTGAAGAAATCAAAAAATCTAAAAATAGAGAACTTAAATCTAAAATAAGAAAAGCTAAAACTATATTTGAAGTAACTGCTTATTCAGCAGCGTTGATCTTAAAAGAAAATGAATAATGGTTTTATCTATGTTGCAACTATTAATAAAGCATTCTTAATAGCAGCAAGATACTCAGCACAAAGTTTAAAAGAATATTGGCCAGAAAGTAAAATAACTTTATTTACGATAGATGGCTGGCCTGAAGAAAATGATTATAATATTTTTGATAATATAATAACTAAAAATGTACCTAATCATAAAAGAACAAAACTTTGGGCTCTTTCTAGAACACCATATAAATTAACCTGTTACATAGACTGCGATACTTTTGTTAGTCATGAAGACGTAAAGTTAATATTTAATCAGCATAATCATGAAAATGATATTACAATTACTCGAGCAAGAACATATGCAGCTTCAATTAAATCAACATTTAAAGGAGGCAAGCTTGAAGATCATTGCGGTTTATTTTTATATAATAATAAAAAACACACACTTGAATTTATGAAACAGTGGTGGCTTCTTTATGTAGATCAAAACTCTGGATTATGGAATTGGAACTATGAATTATATCCAGAATATTTAAGGCCGTGGGACATGTGGACCTATTGGTGGCTGCAAAACAAGACTAAATATAAAATTAAAAGAGATTACTTTCCAGATCCGGATGCAAGATGGAACTTTGTTTATTGCTATAAAAAAGAAGAACTCAATAATCAGCCGGTTGTAATAACACATCAGCCTATACCAAGAAGTATTAGAAATGCAAAGTATTGAAATTAACAATAAAGAATTATTAAATCTTTTAAATGATTTTTCAGATTGGTTTAATTTAGTTGATAAAAATAAAATTGAACTTAAAGGCAAAAAAGACAATGACGAATATTATACTAGTGAAGAATATTATAATACTATTAATAAAAAAAATCATGTAGGGTTTCCAGAAGAAACACATGGAATTGATTTAGCTTGTGCATATTCAACTCCTATATCTTTTAGAGATAAAATAAGGAATATAGATCAAGATTTTAATTCTATATTAGGTTCTAGAAACTGTGCTGTAAAAATGTATTATCCAAAAAATGGATATATGGGTTGGCACAATAATCACAATGCAAACGGTTACAATATTTTATTTTCGTATACAAAAAACGGAAATGGCTTTTTTAGATATAAAAAACCAACTGACTTAAAAACAGTGACAATGTTTGATGCAGCCGGATGGACGGCAAAAGTTGGTTATTACGGTAGTAATAAAGAACCTAATAAATTATTTTGGCACTGTGCTCGAGCTTATGAAGACAGATTGACACTAGGGTTTGTTATACCTGATGAAAATTTTTGGCAAATGATGATAGATGATATTAAATCAGTATAATCCTATTATCATGTATCGTTCATAATTATTAAATTTTTTTACACCTTCAAAAATAATTTTATTAAATTTTGATTTAAACTTAAAATCTTCTAATGAAGCACTACAGTTTATGTGATCACTTATATGACTCATATTGTTACTTTGAATAGCAAAAATACAATTTTTATTAAAGTTTCTATTTCTCATAATAATTGGCATATCATACATATGTTCAGATGATGTGTTAATTATCAAATCAGCATCAATAAAATTTTCAGTATGCTCGTATATTGACTTAGAAACAGTTTTAACAAAATCATAATCAAAAATTTTACTAAAGTTTACACAAACACTTGTTGCAGTTTTGTCCATGTCTATATTAACTAATTTTTTAATTAAGTTACTTTTTTCCAAAAAATTAATAAGAGGAAACCCATACCAACCACCAATTAAATAGATGTTATTAAAATTTGTAATATTACTTAATTCATCTACTAACCATTGCTTACACTCGATTTGTTTTGGAGAAACACTTTGAATATAATCTTTTATTTTTTCCGGATGCTTTCTATAAAACCAATCTAAACATTTACTATAATTTATTTCCAAAACTTTTCCATTCCTTTATAAGCATCCAATGGCAAACCTTGTCCACCATAATCTTTGTCCATCTTCCATTTATTAAATATACAAATATTATACGACTCATCAAAAAACAAAGGAACTCTTTTTCCATGACTCCACATATTATATTCATCAAACCCGTGTTGTCTCGAATAGATTTCTTTTCTAGGAAAAAATTTAAGTTTATCGAAGTGATGAAAGTATAGATAAGAATCTATTCCTTGATACTTATTCATATAATATTCTGGATTATCATTAAAATGTTTCCAAATATCGTTAAAGTTTTCTTTCCATATTATTATTGATGAGTTTAAGTCCATATTAAATCCTGGTGGCATAGGTTTTGCATTTCTTGCATGTGGTTTCCACCAAGCTTTTATTGTATAAATTTTGTTTTTTTGATAATATTTTTTATAATGAGTAATATCATTTTGTATTACAACATCAAGATCTAAAAACATAGTTAAATCACTAACTTTATTTTCAAATAAAGTTAATTTCCACCACCATTTTTCTAGATCATAATCAAGTTTTAATGGTAATATTTTTACTTCTTTATTAATTTGATTTGAGTTTTCAGTATAGCAAGTAAAAGTAAAATCATCTTTAAAATATTTAAGACACATTTTATACAAGCGATTTACTTCAATATGACTATACTTATCGCCCCACTTCAGACATATTATATTCATCTGATCTCCATTTTGGCATTTTTAAGTCAGAACCACAATGACAATTCCAATTTGTAATGCATTTTTCTACTTTATCAAAAATTTTAAATCCAGTTTTAATATTTCCTAGAATCTGTGGCTTACAAACGCTACCTCTTGTAACAGTTCCATTTTCACTTATTGTAATAGACTGATAACCTGCTGTGCATTGCCAACCTAAAAAATTTAAGTTTGATCCAGCTATAAGCTGTTCTGCTGAACTATAATAATATTCGTTATTATCATCATCTATTGTAAGCATAACTTTAGGATTTTTATGTTTTATTTGTTTTTGTACATAATCAAATTCTTCTTTTGTATATCCTTTAATTACTTTACCACCATCGCGACAAGCTTTTATCATAACCGGTATTTGAACTTTATCAAAAAAATCTGTAAGTTTTTTCATTTCTTCTAATTCACCAGGTAACATTACGCAATTTACAACAGTAGAAATATTATTGTCTTTTAAAAAAACAAGTTTTTCTTTAAATAGCAATTTTTTATTTTCTTCTTTTAGATATTCTTTATGCCAAGAGGCATTTACTCTTACTTTCTTAAATTTCTTAGTATTTTCAACAAAAATTTTCCACCATTTTAAAGATTGAGAAAGATTAGTAACTAAGTTAGTAGTCATCTTCATTTTATATGATTGAATCTCATCTAATATTGTTAAAAAATGTGGATTAAAAGTTACTTCTCCACCAGCCCACCCCCATCCTATAGCATCAAATCCATTTTTTTTAAACTGATTTATCATATGATCAATAGCTAATAAGTATGTATTTTCATCAAGAAAATCTTTTTTATTCGAATGTGCGTGAGGCCAGCAATAAGAACATGAATAATTGCAGTATCTGTTGATTTTCCAAAATACATTAGCAAGTTTTCGGTGTGGGCTATCCCATCCTACGTAATTAAAGTTTTTCATGATTGTATTTATAAACGTGTTTTTGTATAAATAGATTAAATGGCAGGGGCGGTAACGTCCGACAAAGAAATCAACTGGAGTATTTCATGGCCCAATTTCAAGAATTCACCTTTGACCAAGGTGCTGATACCTCAATAGAACTACATTTAGTCGATAAAAACGGTGCAGCAAAGAACTTAACCGGCTACTCTGTGGCAGCAAAAGTTAAAAAAAATTATGCGGATAGTGCTGGTGAAGCAACCGCTTTTACAACAAATGTCACTGATGTTACAGGCGGAATAACTACGCTTACTCTTACAAATTCTCAAACAGCTGCATTAAGATCCGGCAGACATGTTTATGATGTTGAAATATCGTTTACAGATAGTTCAGGTAACACTATTATTGAAAGAATACTTGAAGGACGCATACAAGTTACTCCTCAGGTTACTTGAGGTATAGATGGCAATTAAACTCACAGTAGGTCAAACAACTTTTATAAAAAAGATTGTAGTAGGCACACCAGTCTCAACTGCAATCGAAAACTTATCACTAGATGCATTTACTGATTTTAACGTTGCAAGTAAATCTGATGGTCAAATATTAGTATATGATTCATCAGAAAATGCATTTAAAAATTTCGATTTATTAACAGATAATGGTTTAGAAAAATTTTATACTCCAGGCGGTGATAAGCTCTTAATTCAAATCGATTCAAGTTCAACTCCAGTCGTTACTGGTATTTCAACTCAAGGAAATATAGTACCAACTCTTGATAGTACGTTTGACTTAGGTGATAGTGCTAAGAAGTTTAAAGATTTATATTTAAGTGGTGGAACGATACACTTAGGAGGAATCAATTTAAAAGATTCAGGTGGCACGTTTGGAGCTAAAGATAGTACTGGTACACCAGTAAATATCGACTTACAGGGATCTATATCACAAATAAGACAAATGTTTACTGGTGCTGGTGATTTGTCGTATGATACCGGTGCAGGCATATTTCAATTTGATGTAGAAGACGTATATACTAAAGAAAATTTTGATAGTGATTTTAATTTAACACTTGACAGCGCAGTACTCGAAGGTGTAGGTTTAAACTATAATAATACAACAAACACTCTTAATATTGACTCATCAGAATTATCATCATTTTTCAGACAAGACATAAGAGGTTATATATCAGGAACAGACGCCGGAGGTGATGGTTCTTTTAGTTATAATGCTACTACTGGAGTAATAACCTATACAGGTCCAAGCCCTGCAGAAGTACGAGCTCATCTTTCAGCAACTGATGCTGGTGGTGATGGTAGTTTTGCATACAACAGTTCAACAGGAGTTTTTACATATACAGGCCCTAGCTCAACTGAAGTAAGATCACATTTTCTTGCAATCGACTCAGGTGGAGATGGAGCCTTTTCATATGAATCAGCTACTGGTAAATTTATATACAGAGGACCAAGCGCGACCGAAGTAAGAGCACACATGGCGGCTGTTGATGCAGGTGGTGACGGTTCTTTCTCATACGACTCATCAACTGGTGCATATACTTATACTGGACCAAGCGCAGCCGAAGTGCGCGCTCACTTTAGTGGTGGCGACGGTATCGGTTATAATAGTGGAACTGGCGATATACGCCTTGATTCATCTGAACTAACAAATTTATATAGACAAACAATAAGAGGTTACATATCTGGAACTGATGCTGGTGGTGACGGATCATTTGCATATAATGCTACTACTGGTACGTTTACATATACTGGTCCAAGTGCGAGTGAAGTAAGGGCACATTTTAGTGGTGGTTCAGGTATTGCAATTAACTCTGGTGATATCAAAATTGACTCATCAGAACTTACAGACTTTTTCAGACAACATATTAGAGGATTCATAAACGCGGTTGATGCCGGTGGCGATGGATCTTTTGCTTATGATTCTGCACTTGGTAAGTTAACTTATACCGGCCCATCAGCTTCTGAAGTAAGAGCACACTTTTCTGCAGGCGAAGGTATTGATATATCATCAGGTGAAATATCTGGTGAAGATGCTACCACATCTAACAAAGGTATAGCATCATTTGACACTGAACACTTTAGTGTAACTTCAGGTGCCGTAAGTATAAAGGCAGATGGTATTGATGATACTCATATCGACTTTGGTACAGGCACAAATCAAGTTAACACCGATGACGTTCCAGAAGGCACAACAAATTTATATTATACGGATGCAAGAGCTGATAGCGCAGCAAAGGCGTCATTACTCGCCGGAACGGGTGTAACTTATGATTCATCAACTGGTGTAATTGCTATAGGACAACCAGTTGCAACCACTGATAACGTTACATTTAATCAGGTAAGAGGTCCTGCAGAATTTATAATTGATCCCGCAACTGTAGGCGATAACACTGGTACAGTTAAGATACTTGGTAACTTACAAGTTGAAGGTACACAAACGATAATTAATTCTACTACAGTAAGTATAAATGATAAGAACATAGTACTTGCAGATTCTGCTGCAGATGCTGCAGCTGCCGATGGTGCAGGTATAACAATAAATGGTGCGTCAGCCACACTTAATTATTCAGCATCTGGTGATAAGTTTGTATTTAATAAACCTTTCGAAGGTCAGTACCTAGGATTTGATTCTGACTTTGATTCAGCACTTACAACTAAAACAACAAGTAATCTAGCTGAAGGCACTAACTTATATTACACCACTGCCCGTGTAGACTCTGACGCGAAAGCCTCTTTACTTGCAATTGACGCGGGTGGAGATGGTTCATTCACTTATGACTCTGGCACAGGCGTAATGACATACACTGGGCCAAGTGCATCAGAAGTACGTGCACATTTTACTGGCGGAACTGGTATTGGAATCTCTTCAGGTGATATTAAGATTGATTCATCTGAACTTACAAATTTTTACAGGCCACTAATAAGAGGTTATGTATCAGCGACAGACGCTGGCGGTGACGGATCTTTTAGTTACAATTCAAGTAATGGAGTATTTACATATACAGGACCTAGTGCATCTGAAGTAAGAGCTCACTTTACAGGCGGTTCTGGTATAGGACTATCTTCTGGTGATATTAAGATTGATTCATCAGAATTATATTCTCTTTATAAGCATGATGACTTCGGTGACTTTGTAGCAGATGAACACGTTGCTCATACAGGAGTTTCAATAATTGCAGGTAATGGATTAACCGGTGGCGGTAACATTGCATCATCAAGAACTATTAATATTGATTCTGCTAACGTTCGTGGAATGTTTTCGGCAAGTGGAGATTTATCATATAACTCTGGAACAGGTCAATTTAGTATTGACGTTGAAGATGTATACACTAAAGAAAACTTTGATAGTGATTATGTCTTAGCAAAAGATTCAGCTAATACCGCAGTTGAGAGAAATCAACACATTGATTCTGCAGATTTTACAGTAACGGTTAATTCAAAAACTGCAAATCATGTTTACAGCGGTGGTAGTGGTAATGCTTACTATATCGATGGAACAGAATCACCAATACTTAATTTAAAAATTGGAAGAACATATCAATTTAATCTCAGTTCAAGTGATATGTCAAGCCACCCATTTAGATTTTATTATGATGCTGCAAAGACTACACAGTATACAACCAACGTTACAACTGGATCAACATTTGCAAGAATATTAATAACAGAATCCACCCCTTCTGTATTACATTATCAATGTTCAGCTCATGGTTACATGGGCCATGCACTTCAAATTGGTACTCGTAACTTTACAGGATTTACAACTACTAATTTAAGTGAAGGTGCAAACCTATATTACACAGATACAAGATTTGATAATCGATTAGCTACGAAAACTACAGATAATTTAAGTGAAGGTTCAAGCAACTTATACTATACAAACGCAAGGGTTCAAACATTTGTAGATTCCGCGTATGTACAAGCACGTCAGTTACCATCAACTGATTCTGCTGCCACACAGGCAATGATTGATTCAAACTTTAATCATGATATTACCTTTGGCGGAGATGTAAATTTTGATTCTGCTGGTGCTATATTCTATGACCGCTCAGCTAAAAGACTTAAAGTTGCGTCAAATTTATACAGTATTAAATTTGTTGACAATGCTAATATAGAATTTGGAACTGATAATGATACAACAATAAAACATACCGGATCTCGTTTTGAACTTTATAATCAAACTGGTGATATTATTATAAGAAACAACACTAATGACGCAGATATTGTTTTACAAACTGACGACGGCGCTGGTAATATTTCACAATACTTTAGAGCCGATGGCTCTACTGGTGAAGCAATTGCTTATCATTATGGAACTGAAAAGTTTAAAACTTCTGCTTATGGCGCTACAGTTACTGGAACTGTTAACGCTGATTCTGCTACTTTAACTAATTTAACAATAAGTGGTACTACTAGTTCTCTACGATTTACTAGTACTTCAGTAGCAACTGTTTTAAGACTTAATAATAATAATATAGATGGTGTTAATGCACTTACATTTAATGACCCCGGTAATGGTGAAGGTCTTAGTTGGAATGGTGGTAATACTGCAATATTCGAATCACCTAACGTTTTTGCAAATGGAGCAGGTAATCTACAAATTACACACGGTGGCATAAGAAGATTTACAGTATCAGATTCAGGTGCAGAAGTTGTTGGACATTTAATAACTGATTCTGCTACAATTGAAGCTGGCATACTTAATGTTAAGAATACTGGTACTCAATCTCAAGTAAGATTATATTGTGAAGATTCTAACGCACACTATGCGGCTATACAAGCACCAGCACATGCAACATTTGGTGGTAACGTAGTACTAACGCTTCCTTCAGCAACTGGCACGCTTATATCAACATCTAATTCTAACGCACCAACTACCACAACATCTGCTTCTGACGCTGACTTCGTCTTAGTCGACGATGGCGGCACGATGAAAAAAATTACACCGGCTAACTTAGGTATAAGTAGCGGTATTACGATACAAGATTCTGGTGGTAGCTTATCGACTCTTGCAACGACATTAAATTTTGTTGGAGCTGGCGTTGTCGCTTCTGGATCAGGATCTACTAAAACTATTACAATATCAGGTGGAGGTTCAGGCAGTGGAGCAGTAGCCGGTGGCGACACCATGGTTCAATTTAATGATGGCGGTGCTTTTGGTGCCGATGCTGAATTTACATTCGCCAAATCAACAAACACACTCACTATTGGCGGTCCGTTAATAGCGACTAGTAAGTCATTTGATATCAAACATCCGACTAAAAAAGGTAAGAGATTAAGATATGGATCTCTCGAGGGTCCTGAAAACGGAGTTTATATAAGAGGACGCGCAAATTGTTCTAAGATAAATTTACCTGATTACTGGACAGGACTTGTTGATGAAGAAACAATAACTGTAGAATTAACACCTATCGGTAAGCATCAAAAATTATATGTAAAAGACATAGCTGATAACGTAGTAACTATTGGAAATGATAACGTTATTAAAAAAGAAATCAATTGCTTTTATACAATTTATGGTGAGCGTAAAGATATCGACAAAATAACTGTAGAGTATTAACATGGGTGTAGCATATAATCCAAGTATAATTACAGATGGATTAGTAACATTGCTTGATGCTGGAAATTTAAAATCTTA
>CEWK01119191.1_pt1 | contig 33678 bp, 27 predicted proteins | sample 531431 | NCBI WGS metagenome assembly CEWK01 (sample SAMEA2623059, study PRJEB7988) | marine metagenome | isolation source: saline water (ENVO:00002010), including
TTTTATCGAAGGCTTTTCAATCATTTTTTCAATTAATCCAAGCCCAGGCAATTTAGAATTATTTTTTATTTTAGCAATTCCGTATTTTGATATATCTGCTTTTTTTGCCTTGCCAAGAAGAACGGAAGAAATCTCTTCCTTTTCAAAGTTTAATTTCATCTCTTTAAGCGAATCTCCAGCATTTCCGTTATCTTTGCTAATTAGCATGTCGGGCAGTATAACGGCAAAGGGTTCTTTGCCTATTAATCTTTCAGCGCAAAGAATTGCATGCCCCAAGCCCTTAGCTTCACCCTGCCGGATACTTTGCATAGAAATATTTAATTTTGATATAGCTTGTATTTCTTTCAACGTTCCTCTTTTTACTCTTTTTTCTAGAGTTGCTTCTAATTCAAAGCTTTTATCAAAGTGATTTTCTATAGAAGACTTGCTTGAATGTGTCACTAAAATGATTTCTTTAAATCCTGCATAAATTGCTTCTTCAACTATATGTTGAATAATTGGTTTATTTAGCACGGGAAGCATTTCTTTTGGAATTGCCTTTGTTGCTGGAAGCATCCTTGTACCTAAACCTGCTACAGGAATTACTGCTTTATTTATCTTTTTCATTCAACATAATACAAAATTCTTTACCAACGATAAGAATATTTATCTCACTCTGAAGCATTTGGCTTCGTTTTATTTATTTTTAAGTATATCCTTAGCGAAGCGTCTTCAACGATCAAGCGTAATATTACACCTTAAAGTTGATCAAAAAACTATCACAGAAGAAATAACTAAAATGTTTCGTTCTCATGAAACATAGTAAAAAAATATCTAGGGTCAGTCTAGCTCGTTAACAGATGCTACTATTAAAGGATAAAAGCGCGGCTCAAGATAATCTATTTTAGTAGCGTAAAAATTTGATCTATCAGAACAAGGTGTGCCGCTTGAAAAGATAATGCCCATAGAGGTTTAGCGGAAGGATTCCACTGCAATGTCATATCTTAGAAATTGGATCGTATTAGCGAGTCAAAAAACAACCACAACAATTAGTCAATAAAATTCAATGCTTGCTTCAACTCGGTCGGAGGCTCTGGCAAATTCTTAAAAACTCTCCACACTATTTTTGTGCTTGGAAAAAGAACCACCCAAGCCGTAACAAAAATCGCAACAAAATAAATATACAGGCACTTATTCAAGACAAACCACTCCTCAAGCGCCCCCTTATAGGACGCGATAACATTCGCATAAAAGTCAAAAGAAGCGGTTGCACCGTGCATTATCTCTTCCTCACCACGAAATATAATTGAACCTACCCCTGAGAGGCCTGGTCGAACTTGCGTTATTAGACGCTGAGTGCTCTCCGAATAAGCTCTAAACGTTTGAGTAGTCAGTGGCCTTGGGCCGATAACACTCATATCTCCAAAAAATATATTCAACAGCTGAGGGAGCTCATTTATTTTTGTTTTACGCAAAAATGTGCCTACCGGTAGCACTCTAGGATCGTCTTTCATGGTCACCGTACCAGAACCAATTTTTGGGCTATTTTTAAGCATAGTCACAAACTTAAACAACTTAAAGATTTCACCGTTTTTACCGATACGTTCCTGTAAAAAGAACACCTCACCTTCGCCTGTGAGTCTTAGAGTTATTGCTATTAGCACTAACAATGGGGAAAATAACAATAACGCTATCGAGGAAAATAAAATATCAAAAAAACGATCCATTCTACATCCTCTGATCTAGATATTTACCGGTCTCTTTGTGAGCAAATGCAGGTAGGAGGCCAAAATACAATTTAACAATATCATCTTTAGTCCAAGTACCTTTTCCCCTTAGAGTTTCAATTCCATGCATAAAATCGTCTAACTTAGCCTCATCAAAGTGAGGCTGATTTTTGATAACCCCAACCGTCTCAAAACGCTCCATGTCTGTATCTTCATTATCAGTAAAAAACTCTTCAAAGTCTTTTTCACCTGTTGTATCACTCTTGAAGAAATAACAAGGCCATTGTTTTTTAGCGATCAAATCTTCAGCTCTGTCTCGGGCTTCATCCTCAGACTCGCACTCATAAGGCTCATAACCTACCTCTCTTAAATAGCTAACCGCAATTTCAGAAAAAGTAATCAGATGTAACTTCTCACTAAGTTTAGGAAAGAAAATATCTCTATTGTTGCCAAGTAGTCCAGAAAGCAAACATAGTTCGCCAGACTCTTGAGGAGTAAGGAAATAACGGCGGACATCATTTGGAGCTGAGAATGGTTGTTTTTTTGAGAATCTTTGATTAAAGCCATGAAGAAGCGATCCATCAGAAAAAGCAACGTTAGCAAAACGTGCCATTGAAATATTTTGAGTCAAGCTTTCACGCATCAAAAACATTTCCATAATACGCTTACTGGCGCCCATCATATTCACTGGATTTGCTGCTTTATCTGTTGAAACACAAAAGTATTTTTTAACTCCCTTCTTATGAGCCAGTTTCAACGTCTTAATAGTATTTAAGACATTAACCATGACCATTCGCATAAGTGTATATGGGTCAGACTCACTTCTAACATGTTTTAGAGCTGACAGATTAAACACATAATCATAAGGTCCCTCATTTTCCATGAATGCATCAAATTCAATAGAACCACAGTCAAGCGCAAATGTTTTAAACTCGCCATTTCCATACCCAATAGTACTTCGGAGACCGCGCACAAGTTCAACCATATTGTTTTCAGAAATATCTACAACGTGAAGTATCTTTGGATCACGTTTGAAGATTTCTTGAACGACAGCTTGTCCTATCGTACCCGCTCCACCTATTACTAAAAACCGTTTCTCAGATACCTCAGACTGTAAATAATTCTTTTGAACTGCTACATCTAAATCAAAAAGCGCCTCATGACGACCAATTAGCCTAAGCAGGCTCATTATTTCTTCCAATAGAACGATAGTAGCTCTGTGCTTGACTATATGTCATAAACTCATAACCCTCTTGCTTCAACATTTTTATTAGCTTTTGCATTTTTGCGGGTACACTTTTTATATTATATTTAAATCTAAAATTGTTTAAAAATCCTAATTCTGCGACAGGTGGAGGCTTAACAGAAGACATTTCAAAAGGATGGATATAAATTGAGAAAAAAGGATTATTTTTAATAAAACGTCTTATCAAAAATGAGAGCAAAAACCATGGAAATATTCTTAGGTAACCACCGCCAGAAATTGGTAAAGATTTCCCGAAGAATTTAACTGTAGGTAATTCGAACTCTACAAATCCATCCTTATTTTCAACATAAACGCCTTCTGCCAATTTTGTAAAACCTGTCATATCCATAGAGCCATATAGGGGGTGAGCATCAAAATCCATTCGACTAGCATCGTAAGAAAAATCGAGCTTATTTTTGAGAATATCCATCCTGTCTCTATCTAAGCTAAAGCATGATGCACGATAGCCAGACGGCACAAAACCTAAATTCTCTTGGAAGATTTTCATACCTTTGTGGCAATTTGCCTCAAATTCATCCAAGGACATTTCAAGCGGTCTCTTATGTGATGTCCCATGCAGAGCTATTTCATGCCCATTTTTTATAGCTGATTTAAACGAAGTACTTAACTTTGGTAATAAATCGGTCAGTGCAAATAGCGTAATTGGTATGTTTTCATTATCAGCTAAGCCTACAAATCTATCCAAACCATCTAACATAGTAAATGATGAAGATGGATCTTTAATATAATCTAAATGAAACCACTCCTCGACATCCATAGACACTAAAGCAATTTTTTTTATTGAAGCCAAATTAAAAATCCTCCATATTTTGGGAAATTAAATAAAGTGATAATTATAATATTTGAAATACGCCTAGGGATAGTTTTCTATGAGCTAATATTGTTTTTAATCTCACGGACATGTTTATGAGGACTATATCCTGGCGACCATCTAAAATAAGAGTTTGTTTTATTTGATTCTAATTCAAAATCATTTATTAAGGTAGAAACCTTTTTTTGCTTACCAAATAAACGTGCAATAAACATTATTAACTTTGGCGACATTTTTATCAAACGAGGTGGTTTGCCAGCAAAATAACCGCACAAGTAACAAAGATCTGATGTTGATATCGCTTCATTATCGCTAGCAATAAAAATTCCATCAGCAGACGCTGAGCTGGAAATACAAGAAACCACAAGCTCAACCAGATTATCTATTGAGATTAGGTGGCGACGATTAAACAAACCACCAAAAGGCAAAGGAATGCCTAATTTAATAGCCTTTATTAGAGAACCAATTGAGCCAGGCGCATTCGGACCATATACTAAAGGCACCCTAAGAATTATAACTTCAATAGCTAATTCATTAGATAATTCTAGTAGACCTTGCTCTGCACATAGTTTCGATTTAGTGTATGCATCATGTGGATTAGGAAGCATATCGAGATCATAAGGAACGCCATATGTAACTTGGGGCCCCATAACGCCCGTCGAACTAAGAAAAATAAATTTCTTAACACCAGCTTTTTCTGCTTGGCGAATGAGATTTAAAGTAGCTTCACAATTATGCTCCATAAACTGAGCAAGTTTGTTAGATTTCCCTCCATAATTTCTATGCGCCTTAGCTGCAAGGTGAATAACAGTCTCGCATGACCGAAGCGCGTCAGACCAGTCTGTATTTTTATCTAAAGATGGAACATAGACTAATTCACTTTGTTTACTGGCCAGCGAGAGAGTTCTCACGGTTCCTCTCACTTCATGACCAAACGACTTAGCATACTCAATTAAAGCTTTACCAATAAATCCGTTTGCTCCAGTAACTAAAATCATCTTATTTTCCCAGACCTCCAGATATCAATAAACTAAACTTAAAATCATTTTCTGAACCTAAATAAAACTTCGAATATGTTTAAAAAAGCAGCCAACTAAATCAGCCTTTTTCCTCCCGCAACTAACTTCTTTATATCTTCAACTTTTGGCCAACTAAAATAACTACGTTGATTATGAGAGGTATCAATTGGATCAGGCAATTTGCCATTCTTATGAAGGTAGTCAAGAACGTTTAGCATTGAATGGCCACCACAAAACTTTGTTGCTTGAATTACATCAAACATATTATTCATCGAAGAAATGTCAATCAAGTCCTGTTTAATTACAGCTCCATTATCAATCATGGAATCCATTAAATGCACAGACACTCCAGCTTTCTTCTCATTATTTAGAAGCATCCAAAAGCTCGGTAAAACACCAGCATATGACGGGAGAGCTGAAGAATGGAGATTAATGCATCCGTGTCGAGCTAAATTCAATAAATCCTTTTTAAAAACGGTCGGGGCTGAAAATGATACAACCAAATCCAATTTATATTGTGCAAGACGCTTTATGAAGTTCTCATCATTCACATTGCTCTCATTTCCATATGGGATTTCATGCAAAGAACACAACCCTCGCAAGTTAAGCCATTCTGACTTGCCTAAAAATCTAAACGATCCTGCAAGAAGGGATCGAAACTTAAAAACAAGTGTTACTAGCGCCATTTTTAAAGTTTGCGATAATCCAAAACCTTTTATGAAAAGAAGCTTTTTATTTTCAAGACTTCCTTTAGCATTGACGATAACAACTTCTGAAATATCTATCCAATGTTCATCACATAAAAGTTTTAAGTTACGAGGAATTACATAATTATCATTTTGTGTAATTACCGCTATTCTAATATTTTTCAATGTGTGAGGCTCCATAAATAAGGATGAACTGAAACAAGTTATCTTAGGACTATTACAATATTAGTCGCTTAGAGTAACAATTAGTGTCAGACTCGAACATATAGGAATTAAGTGATTAAATTAGTTTATAGCAACCTTTTAAATTCTCAAATGATATTTATTTCTATTAAAACAAGGTAAATCTCAAAAACCAAATAAAAAGACAAAAATTTTTACAAAAATCATTGAAGCGAGTTCAAATGATTAAAAAATCGTGAAACAGACTTTTCCCTAATAAAATTTCTCTTAATTTTACTTTGATTGCTCGATGATAAATTTAGATACTTCTTGCTATCAATCAAATGAAGAATAGCATCTTCAAGGGCCTTTAAGTTGCAAGGGTCTACTACTATATTATTATCAAAATCAGCCAGCGCTTTTTTGGCTTGATACTTACCTCCATAGATAATAAATTTTCCTGTACTCAAATATTCATAAAGCTTGGATGGCATCCCCATACTAAAATCCGGTGTCAATTGGGCATATAAGATGTGCGCACTAAAATATACTTTTTTTACCTCATTCCAATCAAGTCGACCAGTCATTTTAAGATTAGAAATATTCCTTTTTATAGAATAATCTTTAAGGGAATCAAAGTCCGTGCCAGCGCCTACAATACAGAAATTTATTTCAGGAAATTTTTTAGCTACATCCGCAAAATAACGAAGATCTTGACCAATACCAACATTGCCAATATAAGCTATTGTGAGAGGCCCATTAGTATTGAGAGTTACTTTTGATAACTCGTTGAATTGATACTGTGTGACACCATTAGGAACAAGTGTTACTAAAGTATTTTTCAACCTAAGATTTTTGGTTAAATACTCATGCTCAGTCATATTTGTAACATTGATAAACAAAGATTTTTTTAAATTAGCACTTGCTAAGATCTTTAATAATTTCTTTGTTAAGGCAAAAATAAAATTGTTAGAGCTGACATATTCCCAAGTCAAATCTCTTAAATCAACAATTACGAGTTTCTTCTTAAAAAGATACATATTGAACAACAAAAACATAGAGGGTATTGTGATCATTCTATAGTCAGCTTCAAAATTAATTGCAGTGTTAATCAATTTTCTAGCCTGCCTTATTTCAAACCACATTCTTTTAGCGAAATTCCTAGGTTTTAGTTCTTGTTCAAAAACCAATTTATGATCAAATGAAACTCCCTCTATCTCAAATATTTTTTTATCAGGCGAAACAACTTGTACTTCGAAATTATGTTCAATTGCCATCTTGATAAATGGAGTCAAACGATTTTTGATAACAGGTTCCATATGTAGGGAATAGCTTGTAATGAATTGAATTTTTTTTCTAAACATTATTTAACCAATTAACACTAGAGATTAATGAACCGGAAAAACCCGATACCTTTATACAATTAGATTTAATTGCAACGCCAAATTTTGGGTACCATTTACTGGAAACTACTTCTAATTTCCCTGAGGAAACTTTGAAAGAGATTTCCTTTTTATCCAAGCATAATAATATTCTGCTTGTCTCTTTAACTGAAACCAAAACATCTGGATGCAAAAAAAAGTGAGCTATCTGATTATTTTCTTCACAAACAATTTCATCTATAACAGTCAAAGAATTTTGAGTTGAAATCCATTTCCTATAATGAATACCTCCCATCGATTGTTGGTGATATCCATCATGCGCTGCTTCTACAACAATTTCATGAGAAGACTCATAGAATTTTCTTTTAATAATTCTAGCTCTCTTTGCTACACGAAAACCTCCCCAAACCTGGGAAGAATCCTGAAGTCCTAAATTAAGAGTATTATGCGCAGAGGTTCCACGCTGCCAGTTCCTCAGATTAGAAACCCCGTAAATTGAAGTGCCTGAGTTTACGAAAAACCTTTTACTCCAGATGCTTAATTCAAAACTTAAAGAGTCTGCATGAGAATGCCCTGGCTGATATGAGGGGGATATTTCACAAGCATTGATAAGTAATTTATGCCCATCTGTTTGACTCACAGAAAAAAAACCTGACGCAGTTAAATTATATAATCCGGTCTCGGGCAGAGGAACTCTTATCCCCAGTTTATTTAGAAACTCATCCATTATTATAGAAGGTGGTGCAATTCCAAGTGAGCTATCATTAAAAAAAGCAACATCACCATCAGGGTGAGTCATTGCTGCTCGCCAGTTTTGGGCATTTAATAAAACAGATCGCCAAAATGCGCTCCTTACTTTAAGTTTTTTAATATTGGAAATCTCAGAGAGATGAACTAAATCACAAATATCCCACATCAAAATTTGGTGATACATTGGAGATAATTCAAAATGAGCTCCATCGGCTAAAAATTGCTCATTTATTTCCTGATCGATGATTTTCAGGCCTTTTTCTAAAAACTTATCTGCAATTTTACCCCGGAGGAATACACCAGCAAAAATTAGTGCTTTACCATTGGTAAGCAAATGGTTTCCTAATATGTGATATTCAAGCTTGGTCATTAAAACATCTGCCTGATGAGCAATTGACAGACAGACATAATTTGAATAAAAGTTATTCCTAGAGCACCATTTAATTAAATTTACAATTCGTAATGATAAACAATAAGCATCCCAACTTTTATTATCAGTATCTTTATTGGATTCGATCCAATTTTTAACAAGTTTTTTTTCTTCAAAAAAATTATATTTCCCAAGTACATTCAAGCAATCAAGGTAATGAAGATTATAATTCCAAAGAACGCTTTTCCTCTCGACAACCCAGTTATTTTGACTTCGAAGAATGCCTTTCTCTCCCAAGAAAAAAAATGAATTCTCGCCATCCCATAATTTTGCCGACCACATTGGAGCATTCCAGGAACACAACCATTTATTTGTAGCCACTTCCCTAATTTTTGAAGGTCTTGATTTAAAAAATCTATACTTAAAACGCCAATAAATTTGGCTCAACTTTAAATATTTTATAGTGTGAAAATAAAGATTAAAGGTTGATAATTTCATTAACCAGTTTTACCAGAATAAAGGAATAAGGTACCCATAGATGCAATTTGCTTGCGTGAATAGCTCATCAATAAGCTAAGTCCTATATTTTCCTAATCTACGGCCTGTCATATAATGTTATAAATTAAATCAATTTCCATAAATTATCTAAGAGTATTCTCATTATTAGCGCTTAATCTGCGGAAATATTCTTGAATCAATTCTTTTTCAAAGCATCAGCGATCTTAATTGAATATTCTGAGACCTCGTAAATTTCATCAAAACTAATTGGAGCCTCTTTTCCTTTCTCAATTGAATCAACAAAGGCTTTAATGCATTGAAATTGGCCTTTATCTTGACTTAATAAATTCATCTTATTGAATCCTTTCCAACCAAAACCACGCATTTTTTTGAAGTTATCAAGTTGAATTACTGCATCATTGCAGAATACCTCCAAGCGTTCTTTTGGGAATCTCTTACCTCCGTTTGCAAGGTAATGTATCGTACCAAAAGAGCCATCTTCAAACATTAAGTTAATCATTACTTTATCATCTGTCGTCTCCAATCCCGAAGACTTTCTTAGTTTTGAAGCCTGGAAATCAATTATTGGAGATTTTGCTAAAAATCTTAATAAGTCAATAAAATGACAGCCTTCTCCAATTATTCTACCTCCACCTATTTCAAGGTTTTGAGTCCAATGATCCATGGGTATAGCTCCAGCATTAACAGTCAACAAAAAGGCCTTTGAGTCAGCCTGGGCGTCAAGTAATGATTTTAATTTAACTATATGGGGTGAAAATCTACGATTAAAACCTAACATTAATCTTGGTTTTTTAAGGGTATTGCTGTTATAAACATCCTTGATTTGCAGCAATTCACTCTTGTTGATTGCTAACGGCTTCTCAACAAAAACGTTTTTTCCCTGTTTAATGGCGTCCATTACCTGAGTGGCGTGAAGGTTATGCTGTGTTGCAATTACAACCGTGTTAATATTCTCTGACTTAGAAATACTGGATGAGTCAGTGGAAGCTATTTTGAAGCCATTCTTTTTTCCTTGAATAACTGCACTTGCACCTCCACTAGTCACAAGAGTATGAAGCTGCGCGCCTGATTTTTTAAACGCCGGAATAAGTATTCTAGATGCATAGTTACCTCCTCCCAAAAAACCACATACTGTGTTAGTTTGTGTGAAAGTATCATTAAAATTAGAAAGCACAACCTCACGTTTATTGAGATCTGTCTCGTCTTTGTGGTATTCGAGCACGATGCCCAATGTATCGGAACTTTCAAGGTGCTCATAAGCAATAATGGCATCATTAAAGTCAAACCTATGAGTGATTAGAGGGCTTATGTTTAAAGTACCACTTGCCATCATATCCAAAACAGCACGGAAATTACGTCCTTCAGTCCAGCGTACAAATCCAATAGGATAGTCGTTACCATTAACTTCATATTCTTCATCGTACCTTCCTGGGCCATATGAGCATGACACCTGAAATGTTATTTCTTTATCGTATAGCTCCTCCCTGGAGAGCTCAAGTCCTACAACGCCTACCAAGACTATACGGCCTCGCTTGCGCAACATATTTGCTGCTTGACTCATAGGCTCATTGCTTTCAGTTGATGCGGTTATTAGCACCGCATCAATACCATTTCCCTCTGAAAATAAATTTGCAGTGGACAATAAATCTTGCCCCGAACTCAGATTCACAGTTTGAGCACCAAAATCTTCTGCAAGTTTGCATTTTGCCTCATCAAAATCAACGCCCAATACTTTACATCCATTAGCTTTTAAAATCTGAACTGCAATCAAACCTATTAGCCCTAAACCTGAGACTACAACTGTCTCACCTATAGTTGGATTAAGGAGTCTTATACCTTGTAACGCAACAGAAGCTAAGACAGTGAATGCTGCTGATTCATCATCAACATTATCTGGTATCTTAGCGCAAAGCATTTCTGGAGATCTGATAAGTTCCGCATGAGGACCATTAGACACAACTCTATCGCCAGGCTTGAAAGAGTTTACATTTGATTCCAAGACAATTCCTGCATTGCAATAGCCCATTGGTAATGGCTGATCGAGTTTACTTTTTACGGCTTGGACGGTTGGTAAAAGACCATCGGTCCTAATCTTATTAAGAACCATCTTGACTTTATCGGGCTGCTGCCTAGCTTTTTCGAGATAGCCTGCCTTACCAAAGTTAACTAGCATTCTTTCTGTACCGGCCGAAACAACAGTCCTCTTGGTTCGAATTATTAAATGGCCATCCTTTGAAAGTGGTTTAGGGATATCTAATAGTTTTGTATGTCCGTCTCTAAGATCTTGAAATACTTGTAGCATAACTAAAATTCCTTACCGTATATAATTAAAATTGCATATCTTTAGTAGTTAAAAACTCAACTTTATCCCTTTAAAATATCATTTCAAAATGTGTAGTGAATAAATAATCTTAAACACATAGGATATATTTAATAATTCATCTAAAACCTATAACACAATGCTCAAAAAATCTTGGTAGATGATTCGCCATAAAAATCATTTAAGCTATTAATTATAAGATTTTTTTTGTCTTCAAAGCTAGGATAATTAATAAGTACTGCTCGATACTTCCCCTTGAAAACAAAAAGGCTTCCAGCAGCGCAGCCCACAATTCCTCTATCAACAATAAGGTCTCTTATATCTGCTAATGATGATGCACCGCCTAAAAAAGTAGCAGGCACATTTATTTGCTCTGAAGTCGCCTTCACTAAAGAAAGATCATAGCCATTTTGCATGCCATCGCGGTCAATTGAGTTAATTAAAATTTCACCAATACCAAACTTCTGAAATTCGGTTATCCAATAATCTATGTCTTTAGAAACTTTAACTGAACCATTATAAATATAAATAGAATATCCTTTTAAAAAACGTTTCTTTACATCCATTACTCCTACTACGCTCTGACTGCCTATAGTTTCTGCAAGCTCAGCAATTAGCTCAGGTCTTTCAAAGAGAGCAGAGCTGATGGCAACTTTCTCAACGCCCATATGAACAATTTTTTCAGCATGTTCACAATTTTTTATTCCGCCTCCATAACAAATAGGCATACGAGATTCATTAGCTAACTGCTCGATCATCTTATAATTCGGAGCTCTACCCAATCTAGAAGCATCAATATCAATAATAATAATTTCATCAACTGATTTTTCATTAAAAATCTTGACCGCATTAACAGGATCTCCGACATACTTTGGGTTATCAAACTGTTGAGTTTTAACAAGCCCTCCGTTCTGAATCAAAAGACAGGGAATAATACGTGGGCGGAGCATTACACGATACTCGCGAAGTTGGTGAGCAATCGAATGCCATTTGCGAGGCTTTTCTCAGGGTGAAATTGAAATCCATACACATTTTTTGACTTCACCGCACACACAAACTCACCATGGTAATCGGAAACTCCTATGCAGGAATCGCTGCATGCAGGGGAGAAGCAATACGAATGTAAAAAATAAAAGCCCTGATCCAAATCAATTCCATCCCAAATTGGGTCGTAAGTACTAACTCGAATGTCATTCCAACCCATATGAGGAAGAAAATAGTGTTGTTTTAAGCTTTCCCCTGATAATTTTTCTGTTGCACCATCGATATAGCATAGGCCCTTTTCAACCCCCTCCTCACTACAATTACCGAGCATATGCATGCCAATGCAAACTCCTAGCAATGGTAGCTCTAGATTTAAGACAAAATTATCCAACAAATCTCGAAGACCGGAGCTGTTCAACTTGCCAATAGAAGGATCGAATGCTCCTACCCCAGGCAAAATCATTTTATCAACCTGGCTAAAACTAGTGCTCGAATTAACACGTATAGCTGGAATATTTTGGCTATGAAATATCCTCAAGAAGGCTCCAACATTTCCGACTCCATAATCTAAAACTCCAATCATCGCTTACCTCCCAATTCTTTGCCAAGAAATCTAAATAATTTGGCACCAAAATCGTATAAGGTTTCCTGATTAGCATAATCCATATATGTTTTGTTTGGTGTATTAAAATAAATTTTCAATTCGTCAGATGTTATGTTTAGTTTACTAGCAACAAATTCAAAATCATGAGAAATTGTTTCAGGATCATAGGCAGTTCTAGCCAATTTTTCCATCGCTTCTTCTCTGGTCATTTGTCCCGTTAGAATTAGACTTGAGAACTGAACTTTACGCGTGTCATATCCAAATTTTTCTGGTAACCAATAGCTTTCATAAAAACGAGTGAATCTTGATTCGAAATGTTTTTGGGGATATCTCTCGAACTTATAATTATCGACGAGGAACTGTGTAGCTTCTTCTTTATCATAAGGCAGATAGTCTAAAAGCCTATGAAGCTTTACTTTTCGAAAATAAGGAAGATAAACCTTATGCCAAAGAATATTTGTTATCGGAAAAGTTGTTAGTGGAGTCCCTCCATGCTTTCTATAAATATCTCGGAGCTGAATTGAATCAGACTGATAATACATCCATTCTTTTGGATTACGAACACATTCAGTGGCATAGTTACCACCTGTAATGATATCTTTGATGCCATTTTCTGATGCAAACTTATACATCGTTGCAAAAAAAGCATGATCTTGCGGCGAATCAATATGGGGAACACCAGACTTAAAATAAGCAAGCTGTAATTTTCTCATATCTTCCCAGTTAATAACCTCTGTATATAAGTCGAGACCCAAACCGTCGACTAATCGCTCAATATTATTAACCGCCATTTGTGTATTCCATCCGGCATCTACATGGAACACAAGGGGTTTTAGATCAAGTTTTTTAGTCACGAGGTATAGAAGATATGAACTATCAATGCCCCCACTCATACCAAGGATACAGTCAAAATCTTTTCCCTTGCCCCTTCTCTTGATTCGGGAAACAATTCTTTGCAATTCTTCTTCTCGCCCATGACCCATATTCCATGTTGGCATTATTTCCTTATCGAAGGTGCGACAGTGATCACATACTCCAAACCTATCAAACTTAATCTTGGAGTCAGTCGTGTCCATAACACATCTAGAACATGTCTTTTCGGCCATTAACTTTCCTCTATTGGAATACAGAAATTCATATATTTTTATTCTATTTAGTAAATTACTAATAATAATTTACCCTATACTTTAAAACAAAATTATATTTCTAAAAGCCCTAGCCTTCTTAACCAGGCATTTTTAAGACATGAAACTGGCTGAATGACGGAAGAACAACTATAAAATTATAATCTTACAGGCTCCATAAGGCCTTTTCTATTTGGATTGATTAAGTTGATAAAAAACTGATTCAAAAACTTGCGCCATATTTTCAGTAGTAAATTTACGCGAAACCTCGCAACATGCCTCAACACTTCTTTTCTGCCTCTCTGTGTCCTCAATCCATCCCTGAATTGCGGTAACAAAATCATTCACTTTACGCGTTGGAATAATATTTCCATGATATCTAGATGTTAATAAGTCTAGCTCCACACCATCTCCTTGATAAACCACAACAGGACAACCCATACAAAAAGCTTCAGATATAATAATTCCGCCTCTACCTGGTAGTAAAAGTAAATCAGCAGAATGAAAAAGCTCTGCCATACCATCATTATTTAAACGGCCCAAAAACTTTAAGTTAGAAAGTCTACCAGCATCAATTCTAAGTCGCATCTCTTCCTCAAGTTCGCCTGATCCTGCGACGAAAAATTCACAATTCGCATCGCGCATTTTATTCGCTAAATCAAGCATCAGCATAGGGTGTTTTTCAGCAACTAGTGAACCAGCATAAACCACTTTAAAAGGATCAATACCATAGGACCGCTCAGCCCTTGGTTTATTTTCCTCGAGTTTTAAAAATTTTTTGCTCCAATACTCGGTACTACACACATTAACCGCGACAGAAACGCGCGATGGTGAAATACCTAAAGTATCAAGGTAGCGCTTACCAAGTGTAGTATAGGAGATAAAGTGACTCATTTTAGAGCGAGCCATTTTCTTGACCCATGCGTGAAGCCAGCTGCGATCAGCATATACTCCAGGTAACCTATAATAACACCACTGAACTAGATGAACTTTTCGATTAAAAAATATTTTGTAAAGAATTGCAGTCCAAAATGCAAAAAAATGACTTTCAGCTTCGCAGATAATAATGGAAGGTCGCTCAGCCTTAAGTAAAGCAAGTAAGCCTTTTTGGTACCAAAAACGTCTGCCCAGAATTTTTATTGAATACGTCGTTAATTTAATAGTCGGAATAAGTGCATCGTTAAAATCATTCCTTGCCTTAACACCCGAGGCGTTCTTACTGATTACTAAAACAACTTCATACTTATCAGACTTGCACAACCTTGAAAAAAGCGCTTCTCGGTATTTTGGGATCGTTCGTTGCAAGATCAGTATTTTAGACATATTATCAACTTTCCTCATCAGTGCCTAAGGCGCTTTGATACATATCGTAAGTTTGCTCCCAGGTAGGAAATTTAGATAGCTGCTTGGCGCCCAAATTCCGCATCTTGTTCATTAATTTCTCGCTTTCCATAACTGATCTAATTTTGCTAAGAATATCCAAGTGACAGTCCTGATCGAAATAGATGGCTGCATCAGCGCATACTCCGGTAGCAAAAGGTAGATTACTGGTCAGTATTGGTACACCAAAATGCATTGCCTCAACATAGGTACCTGAAAACGTCTCGAGCAGACTAGGTAATAATAAACAATCAACATTTCGATAAAGCTGCGGCACATCATCAAGTTCAACTTCTCCAATGTTTGTAATAATATCCGACAAGCCGAGCTTTTCAATCAAATTTAGAAAACGGTTTGCTTTTGGACTCTGATCACGTGAAATTGTTGTAACAATTTTTATATCAAGCTTTGCTTTCTTTATAGCAACAGCAAGAGGAATAAAAATTTCTATATTCTTATGTGGATAATAATGCGTTAGGCATAGCAGTGTGAAGGCATTGCCAAAATTGAAAGACCTTTCAGGTGCAAGCTCTAATGGAGGGGAAACTGCATTTGGAACAACCGAAATATCAGAAAAGCCATATTCATCCCGCATAATCTCTTCCAAAATGGGAGTCTGCACAATAATTCTATCGATGTAACATATCCAAGCCCGAAAAAAAATAAGCTTTAATTTTCGGCTCAAATATTCACTCCAGGAAAGCAACCCCCAAGCTTGCGATTTTAGAAATGCAGCATAAGGCCAGTCAAATGCAAAAGTCTGCTTTCTTTTAGTGCGCACGGGTATGTCCGAAAAATTTAAGAAATACTTTACGTTAAATTTTTCTAAATAAGCTGGCACTATAAAATAATTTATCAACGGAGTTAAAAATCCATATCTTAATAATCTAGGAGCCTCCAAAAAGAGAATATCATCGCAATGATTAATCTCATGAATAGATTCTCGATCACGAACAAATACTACATGTTTCAATTTCTCTTTCCTCGAGACGTGCACTCGAAGATAGTTAATCAAAATAGTTCGTCCACCGGCATTAGTGGCATTAAAACCATTTATAAAAACTATATCGCTAAACAACTAGGCACCTTACTTCAAATTTTAGTTTAATCGATGTTTGAACAGTTCGAACCACAAATGTATCTGAAATAACCTAAATAAAAATCGATCATATTTTTCACTCATGAAATCACCTCTATTTATCGCGCTAACTATTTCATTTTTATTTAGGAAAGAAAAATTTAATATTTCGCTTTCCATCAATCTCCTGCACATATCCGTCTTTGTATTCTCTTTCAAAACCGAGTTGAACCCAACTTTATCTCTTTCGAGAACGTCTATAAACTTTCGATAGTCTTTAGTAAATTTGATAGCCGCCTTATCATTGCCTTTCCAAAACTTTGTTTTGGCGTCACGTCTGAAGCAAAACTCAACAAGCCGATGGTCCATAAATGGTGACCGATTCTCGACACTTCTCCTCATGGCGACAGCATCGCCATAAAAAAGCAGATTACGCAATCCGTGCATATGCTGGTTTTTTAAATGTTCATTTACTAAAAGCTTACTTTTACGTTGTACTCCCCAATCTAAACTTGGAACAACACGCTTACGGTATACTTTTTTGAAAAATTTTTCGTAGCCATAAATCCAACGCATAAAATATCGTATCCGTGATGGTGCAGCTCGCCGAAAAAGATCAATTAAAATACCGATTGCCCCAAATTGAAACTGCTTTCTTTGCTTTGACATCGCAACAAAGGTGTAAAACATCTCTCTAATGTTTAATCTTAATAATGAATCCATAAGATGCTGAAAGTAATATGATTTATAACCACCTAGTAGCTCATCAGCGCCCTGGCCATCTAATGATACTTTAATGCCTTCTGCCGCAATTGCTTCATGAAGGAGATCATTAGACGCGATGGCTGGAGAAGAATGTCCTCTTCCAAGAACGAGAACTAACGATTTTAACTGCTTGATATAATCATCTGGTAAGTCAGGCTGAGTGACTGTCTTTAGCTGCAAATTTAGTCTTTTTGCAACTTCCTTTGCATAGCTTGCTTCGTCATGTTTATCCTCCGAGGAAAATGTATATGCACTGATAGGTTTAGATGAAAGCCTTGTAGCAATGCTAGCGACAACTGTGCTATCGACGCCTCCAGACAAGCAGATTGATAAGGGAACATCGGCGCGCAGGCGAAGCTTAACTGCATCCTCTAGTAATTGCTCAAAATCCGAGAAAGCTTTATCATTTTTTAGGCCCGGTTCCTCAATCGGATATTCCCAAAATTGTGATTTTGTAAAACTTCCATCTGGCAAAATATTAATAATAGATGCAGGCGGCACTTCTTTTATATTAGTAAAAAAAGTATCTCCGACTGGAATCCCATCTCCTTCTCGCAAAAAACTTGTAATCGCTTGGTAATCGGCACTGTCACCATGTAATTCAACTAGCTGCCTAGGCTCGCTCGCAAAGTGCCAAGCGTTATTTAGTCGAGAATAAAACATCGGCTTTTGACCAAACCTGTCACGCGAAACTGTTAAACATTCAGTATCTTTATCATAAATCGCTAGAGCCCACATACCATTAAACTTACAGAATGCTTGGTTCCCCCATTGCTGAAACGCATGCAACACAACCTCTGTATCTGACTCAGTCTCAAAACTTATCCCAATTTTTTGTAATTCTATTTTCAACTCTACGAAATTAAATATTTCACCGTTGTAGGTAATCACATAACGATCTCTATGGAATGGCTGGTTTGCAGAATCGTCTAGCCCAAGAATTGCGAGCCTTGTATGCCCTAGAATACAGTTATCGACTTGAAATAAGTCTATATTGTCAGGTCCCCTGTGAGAGACGGCTTCTATAGCCGAGCGGGCTGAAACAGGGTCATAAAGATGCCCGATATCCTCCCCAATAATTGCTAAAATTCCACACATGGTTTAATGCCATCTCACATAATATCTGTATCGAGAATCTCGACATGCGGTCTTATCTCACTTTTAGAAATTGATTCATTCAAGCCATTACCTCCTCGGATGCACCAATAAAGATTTAACGAGCGAGTCGTAGGAAATAGCTAGCTCACTTTCTTTCCATATGAACTCTGAATAACAACCCACAGAGGACTTAAGAATAAACTTTTTGGGCCGGCTAAAGGTGAAGTTTCATTCGCTAAGCTTTAAACTAAGATCCCGCTCAATGTTTGTCTCATATTATATCTTTTGTAAGAATCAGCACAATGGTAGCTCCCTTTAGCAGGCAAATTGATCTTAATTGCTAAACTTTATCTATTCAAAGACATTCCGCCATTGATCGCTATATCTTGAAAATTAATGTTCCCGGGATTAGTTAAAAGGAACACAACCATATCGGCAACCTCCCTACTGTTAGTAAAGTTTTGAGTGGGTGTAATTCCTTTTAATAAAGTGAGATTGTCGACATCTTTCCTACTTAGAGTCATACGAGCGTCGGCGACAATTCCCGGTGAAATATAGTTTAGACGGCTTGATGCATCAAATTGCTTTGATGCCTTGTATCTAAATGAGTCAACGCCTGCTTTTGTGGCTGCATAGATGGGATCATATGAACCCTCCTTGCCACTTATAGATGACATTACAACTGTATTGAGGCCCTTGCAACTACTTATCGCCTCGAGGACAGCGATAAAACTGTAACAATTTACCATCATATATTCACTTACCTGCTTTTCCGAAAGGTTAAGGGCCTTTTCACCTAAAAGAATGCCATGATTTAAAAATAGGTGCGAAAGCTCTAATTCCGGCAGAACTTCATTAATTAGCCGTGAAATTGAAGAATGCTCTGAAAAGTCGCAATAAATGTCAGAATTAGTATTTCTACCTACAGTATGTACTTTAATATCTGATCTAAGAGTTTTAAATTGCTTAACTACTTGCTTAGCAATTTCAGAAGTATGGCCTGATACAAGAAAGTTCATATTAAACCCCAAGCTGACTATTAAGTTCTTTGAGAAAAATAGCCACGGCATCTAGTTTACCTGGAATAACAGCCAAACATTTACCTTTTTGGAATGTTTTCACTTCCCTAGAATCACCAACATCTTTTAGTAATTTAATTTTATTGACCAAAAAACTTCCGATACTCTCATATTCAAAACCTAAATATTGATCAACATGCTTATTGATTCTGCCAGTTTGACTAGCCATATCCTCTTCAGTCCAACTTTTAACAAATTGATTTAGACTATCTAAAGAATTAGTCTTAAATGCTGGAGTATGCTTAACGCTCGAAAATGAGTGAATACCCTCCTGCCAAGGATATACCGAAACAAATCCTCCATCCATTATTGTTATTGCATGGTCTTTTAGCTGAGGTGCAGAAACTAAGTTTATGACACACATTTCATACTTTAAATCTACCGGAAAATTTTCAAACCCTAAAAAGGGATTTTCATAGGTAGAGTTAATTACTAAATCATACGAGGTGCAGTGATTATTAGTTTCAACAACGCCTTCATCAGATTCAATGGAAATTACCTCTGAATTCAGCTCAACTTTAACTCTTGCTTCACCTAATTCTCGTTTCAACTGAGGCTCTAAAATGCTAAAGTCAATATATTGTTCTTCTACTTTAAGGGCTATAAAATTTACACCTCCGCTCTTATACTCTAATGGAGTTTTAGGCAACTTTATTTCGGAGAAGCTTAGGTTAAATGACCGCATAGTCCTGACATAATCATCCGGAGGAACTAACCCATCTTCCCTTACCACATATACATTATTGTTAATTTGTTTAATTACATTTGGGAAGCGTCTGGTATAAAAATCAAATCCTTCCAAAGATTGTTGAATCGTTTCAGGCGACCTGGGATAGTGATACCCCTTGTGGAGTCGCCCTTGATTAAGTCTAGCAGCCCCACTAAGTAATTTTGAGTCTCTTTCATATATGACGACTTCTTTTACGGACTTATGTTTAGCTGCGTCTAATGCGGCCATAACTCCATAAAAACCACCTCCTACTATAGCAACGCGCATATTGTTTTCCTCGATTTTTTGTTTATCCTAATGATATTACACACGTCCACTTTGCTTTGCCTCTCGGTTAGAATATAAAAATGTATATAACTTAATTATTTTTAGAATATAAATTACTCCATATCCCTTTGGCATCAATAATTATTGTGTTCTTAAATCTCTCCTTAACTATGGACCTAAATTCATCATGATCAACTAGTAGAACACATATATTTGCCTCATCTATAGCTTCATTAGCTGAGCAAAGTTCAACACAATTTTTCAAGTCTGAAGGCAACTCATCCACATTTGGCTCAACAGCTAATAATCTTCCGAAATTCAGCTCAGATAACTCTTTGACTATATTAAGCGCAGGACTCTCTCGCAAATCATCAATATTTGGCTTAAAGGTAAGGCCAAAACAAGCCACAGTCAAATTAGAAATAGTCTTAGCTGGATACGATGATAAAAAATTAGCTATCTCTTCTTTTATCTTGTTAATCACCCACTGAATTTTGAAGTCATTTACTTTTCGAGCAGTATGTATGAGCTTACTTTCACTAGGATTTTTAGAAATAATGAACCATGGATCAACTGCTATGCAGTGACCACCGACACCTGGACCAGGCTGTAAAATATTGACACGAGGGTGAAGGTTTGCAAGATTGATTAACTCCCAAACATCAATTTCTAGCTTATCGCATATGATCGATAATTCGTTTGCAAATGCGATACTAACATCGCGAGATGCATTTTCTGTAAGTTTTGTCATCTCCGCTGTTCTTGCATTAGTAACTACACATTTACCCTCGACAAATGTTCTATATAGCTCGATAGCGGCTTTAGAACATTTCTCAGTCATGCCTCCTATTATCCGATCATTACTTACAAGCTCTCTAACCACAGAACCAGGAAGCACTCGCTCTGGACAATATGCGATCATAACATCAGATTTATCTCCATCTGTATGTGGAAAAGTAAGATCAGTTCTTGCCTCTGCCAACCAAACAGACATCTGTTCTGTTGTTCCAACGGGAGAGGTAGATTCAAGAATCACAAGATCCCCTTTTTTCAAGACTTCAGCAACTGATTTAGCAGCGGATTCAATATATGAGAGATCTGGATCTGGTATTGAATTCTCAGACTTAACAGTTAAAAAGGGGGTCGGTACCGCAATAAGAAAAGCATCTGCAGGCTCTGGTGATGTTACTGCTTTTAAAAACCCTCCATCAATAGCTTTCTCAACTATTGCTTTGAGCCCTGGCTCTATCATATTTATTTTTCCTGCATTAATGGAGTTCACCACATGCTGGTTAACATCTACTCCGGTTACTTTCTTTTGTTTAGCAGCGAACATAGCTGCTGTTGGTAACCCAATGTAGCCAAGACCAACCACTGAAATAACATTAAAAGACATTTTTCCTCCTTAATCTAAAAATTCTAAGATTCGACCGCAAGCAAAACCATCGCCATAAGGGTTATGAGCTTTACTCATTTTTTGATATTCAGCGGAATCAGTTAATAGTAAATCAACCTGATCAATAATTAAGTTAACATCCGTTCCGACTAGTCTAACGGTGCCAGCGTCAACCGCCTCTGGGCGCTCTGTTGTCTCACGCATAACAAGTACTGGCTTGCCTAGGGACGGAGCCTCTTCTTGTATACCACCAGAATCCGTTAAAATAATCGAAGCTCTATTCATTAAATAACAAAATGAAAGATACTGTTGAGGCTCTATTAAAAACACGTTATCTAAGTCTTTTAAGTATCTGTTTACTGGTTCTTTGACATTTGGATTAAAATGGACTGGATATAAAACTTGAATCTCCTGATGCTTGTATGAGATCTGTCGAAGAGCCTTACAAATTCTCTTAAAACCCTCTCCGAAACTTTCGCGACGATGGCCCGTCACCAAAATTAATTTTTTTGTTGGATCAAGATAATGAAATTTAGACAGCAAGGCTGCAGAAAAAGACTTTTCCCGCTTTAACTTTTCTTTCACCCAAAAAAGCGCATCAATAACTGTATTTCCGGTTACGATAATATTATCTGATGACACTCCTTCATTTAACAAATTCTCCTTGGAACCCTCAGTGGGGGCAAAATGATAATTAGTAATTGCACTGGTAAGCTTTCTATTAGCTTCTTCAGGCCAAGGCGAATAAATATTTCCTGTTCTAAGCCCTGCCTCAACATGCCCCACCTTAATTTTTTGATAATAAGCCGCTAGTGATGCAGCGAATGTGGTTGCAGTATCTCCATGCACCAAGACTACGTCGGGTTTAAAAACCTCCAAAATTGGCTTTAAACCTAGGAGAATTGATGTGGTAATATCATTTAGTGTTTGACTGGACTTCATGATATTGAGGTCGTAATCAGGTTTTATTTCAAATAATTTCAGAACTTGATCAAGCATCTCTCGATGCTGAGCTGTTACACAAACCTTTGCATCAAATCGACGATCAGCACCAAGCGCATGAACCAATGGTGCCATCTTTATCGCTTCTGGACGCGTTCCAAATACAGTTAATATTTTTTTCATATGATCAATAGACATTTTTTAGAACATACAATTAAAATTGGAATTGTCTTAAAAATAGTTTTTTTATGCAACTCGCTTTTTTATGTTCAACCATAAACTAATTATGTTTAGCTAAAGCTAGAACAGTTTAACTGCCATTAGAATGAAACGAAATGCAACAAACTAAAGAAACTTATAAAAGAAATTTTTATCCTCCATAAAACAAATCAGTTTTTGCTATTCATCTTTATCTCAGGATAGATTCTTAGATACCAGACAACGAACAAAGTAATCATCCAAGCCGTGTGGATAAAAGTTGTGACCTTGGCAAATTCTAACATGCCATACCCATCTGAAAAAAAATAAAGGATAGTTAATAGAAGCAAGCCATAGAAAACAGCAGCTACCATATAAATCATAGTCTTACCTGAAGCAATCCAACATATCTCTGCAAGTCCAGATATACTAATCACCACTATAAGAACACCAAATGTAGGTAGTAAAGTTGCAAGAGATGCATATTCTTCTATGAATATAAGTCGAACAATCCAATCGGATGAAAGCCAGAAAAAAATAGCTAAGAGGCAAATGGGAACAACACTAAAGATCAAATACGTTTTGACAAAATCAAAAAATTCAATGATATTTTTCTCTTTGATTGCCTTAGAAATTTGCAATCTCCATACCCTCACAACTTGAGCCTGATATATACTGGCGATTGTTACCATCTGCCAACCTGCTGAATAGATACCTAGCGTCTCTGTACCCAATTTACTATCCATGACTATTCGACTTATACCGCCAAAAGTAAAAACTGCTAACCCAGTAATTACCAATGGTAAGTTATGCTGAGCCACTAGAGTAATTCTTCTAAATAGTCCTTTCATTCTAATTGAGGTTAACACTCTACTGTCCTGAAGCTGAAATAATAGGCTCATAATAGTTGCTGCAGCATAAAGCATAAAAATATACTCAAGGCTAATAATGTCAAATCCGATAAGAACAAACGCTCCCGAAATGTAGACTATCCTCTCAATAAGGTGTATGTATGAATATCTAGAGTTTTCTTTTCTTATTTCGTAATAGAACGAGAGATTAAAGTTCGTTAGCGCTAAAGCGAAGACAAAATAAAGTAAAAATCCGTCCTCACTTAAGATTAAATAAGCAACTATGCTGCTTATGCCAAACATAATTAGTCTTAGCCAAGTAAAGCAACTCATCGTTTCGACGGAATTTTTATAAGCTGCCATATCTGCACTTGCGGTCTGTTCAGTCCCGAAATTGATTATTATAGAAAATAACGAGGCATAAATAAGCGCTTGCGAGTAAACACCAAACTCAGCTGGCCCAAATTGGTTCGCAAGCGTCAACGTTAAAACGTAAGATAAGGCCGCTACTATAGCGCTATTCTTAGTAAGAATAAAAAGTGGAAAAAATAAGTCCTTTAAGAAGTTTTTATTAATAATGAATATTATTTCAAAAAAGGACGCAATAAACTAAAAAATTTAACTCTAATTTAGTTCTTTTACACCATTAAAATCTAGAATAAGTCGCGAAAAACGTTCCTCAATCATATTGTTATGCTTTGAAATATAATTGGAACCGTTAAATCCCTCAAAGTCTTTAAGTGCTTTTTCTAATTCATTTGAATTGGACAAGTTAGAGATGTCTACAAAAGGATAATCAGGAAAAGTCTCCTGGAATAAAAGACATGTTTTTTCACTTAAAATAACAATTGGAACATTGTTTGATATTGCATCATTGAACCATCCCGATCCACGAATCCTCGAATCTACTGTAATTAAAATAGCTTTGAAAGACCCTTTCGGATGCTGAAAATCAATCCGTTTAACGGGAGATAGTTTCACCCCTGAGAATGGCTCAATGTTACTCTTTCCATCAGGCAGTTCTTTAACAAGCACCTCACTTCCAGCAAGAATATTAGCGTACTTATAAATTAACTCTGCATTCGCTCGATAACTTGGTGCAACATAGATATTACTTATATTTCTAAAAGAACTTTTCATATCAATTTGGTTAAGAGGAGAGCCAATATATGTCACGCGCTGACCCATGGCATCTAGCCTTTCGTACTGACCGCGAAACTGAGCTAGTCTGCACACTTTCCTAAATAACACTCTCTGCCATAACTCTTTTAACCAAGAATCCTGTTCAGGCGTAGTATTATGTTCAAATACGATAATCTGGTGCCCGAATAAAAGGGCTAATGGCAAAAGTAAAGGATCGTAAGTAAGTAACAAAATATTTAAATCTCTATGAGCTGAAATCAGCCTAATTACGAATAACGCCCTGCGCAGTCTGCTTTCAGGAGCTGCTAAAAACTCACACTTTACCCCAGGAATTACTAATTTTTCAGAAAAAACGAAAAAGTTAGCAACTTTATGGTTTATCGCACCAAAAAACGCTCTGTTAAAATTACAATGATCAGGAGTCGAAATCCAATCTATGACTATCATAGACTGTCTGATGCTTGATTAGATTGCATTGAACTTATTCCTGAAGGGTAAAACTTTATAATGAGCGCCGTAAAAATCATCCCAGCTGTAGAAAAAAAGGCATTAAACAATAAGATACCAAATAATATTCCGCAGATCTTCTGTCCAAATAAAATTTGTTTTATGCTTACAAGATACGTTATAAAAACAACCGTTATCAATCCAAATCTCAAGCCAAAATCCGTCCAAAAGTCATGCAGGTTAAAGTACACAGAATTATTTAACTCCTCAACCGTAAAAGCAGTATCAAAAAATCCTACAAATCCTAGCAGGCCTTGAGTATCAGCCAATCCTGATCCAAGCCCACTTCCAAAAATTACCTCATACAAGGGTCTAGAGAAAAATAGTTGATTCTCTCTAAATCTCACTAGATCTAAAGCTTCGTATGTATTCGTAATGTCTAAACTCACAAAAAAATTTGTTAAGTAAAAGAAAAAGTTAATTACTTTGTATCTCGAACTTTCTGTATCAAATGTTGAGAATTCAAAAAAATTAATTATAAAAGGCACCGACAGAAAAAAAATAAGAAATAATGTTGATCTCAGAGGCTTGGATTTGTCTAAAACAAAGGATATTAGGAAAAATAAAAATAAGGTGAGAAATGACATTCTAGAACCATAATTAAATAAAACTATAATCGTAAGAAAGAACAAACCTGTTGCAATTAAAGGAGTTTTTTTAATGAATACTGCGTATAAAAAAGGAAATATAATAAAAGATTTAAGGCTATTATAATTCATGTAATGATTGATGTAATTGAAGAACAAATATGTGTTTAACAGCTCTCCAATTAGAAAGCCAAATGAAGCAGCAAAAAGAATAGGAAGTGATAGCTCTACCTCACCTTTACTTATCAGCACTAACGATAAAATTATAAATGCTAGTACGTCGCGTCGAAAAGTCGCCGGATCAAAAACCGCCAGCTGAGAAAACAAAGTAGTTATGATCAACATAACAGACAATATAATTAGAAATAACATGTTTCTTCTGTCAATCTTTGGCTTACTAAAATATCCCAACACAAGTAACCCGCTAACATAAATCATGTACTTTAAAATAGTTGGCGTTTCTGAATAAACACCCCCTCCATTATCACTCAAAAGGAATATTGAAATTACCATCAGACTCAATGCAATCTCTAGTTTGTTAGATAAAAAATAATATAAAGAAAGCATGTAAGGTAGGATGCAAATATAAATATTTAATCCATCTAAGGAAAAACGTTGACTAGCAAAAAATCCGCATATAAAAACAAAAATTGCCAAAGGAGAAGTGCCTTCGATAAGTTTAGGCTTCGCTTCTAAATAATAATTATTATTCATATTTGTTAGCTCTTTAAGACTATACCGATTCAAATAGATAGAGCACGTTTTCTTCGCAATATTACTCGAGATTTATCAATCTAGCATGAACTAAAATACAATAGAATAGAATAGACTAAACTATAGGAGAATATTTTATAGCATTAGCGCTTTTGTCATAGGTGATAACTTCTTGCGCAGGTCGATAAAAAAGAAGTCCGCCGCCATTTTTCATAAAATCAGTATATCTAACAATTATTTCGTCTCTAAACTGATAGGGCATTACTAGGTAATAATCTGGAGCCTTATGATCAGCATCAAATTCTATTTCTATATCAGTACCTGGAATCCTTCTACCAACTTTATTTTTCTGCAGATCAACTGCGGAATCTATGGTTTTAGTGTCCAAACCCAACATTTGGATTATCATAGCCCCACGTGTCGAAGCCCCCAACACCTTGACATTATGTGTTTTTGAAATAGAAATCAATTTTTCTTTAAACATGTCAAAACCCCTGGATACAGCAGGCCCAAATCCTTCGAAGTCAAAATTTTTCATCCAAGCTGCTTCATCCTTGGCAAGCGATTTGTACCTATCACTTATATCAGTAGAACGAGATATAGCAAAAGTTATATTTCCCCCATTCATATCAGTCAGGTAAGCATCATTTATATTTAGACCAGCGCTACTAACTAGATTAGAAAATGTCTCGATAAAGTAATAAATTAAATGCTCTTGCCCTAACATATCAACGTTTTGTCGCTCGAAGAAGCTTTTTGCATAATTAACTTCAATTACAATGACTCCCTCTGGTGTCAGTAGCTCCCTTAATTTCTCAATAAAACTTAAAGGCTCAGAAACATCATAGAACATAGATATAGCAGTAATTAGATCAAATTTAATATTTGCTTTTTCAAGAAAAATATCGCACTGATCACTTCCAAACAAAGCATTAACTGTCTTTTTTTGTATTTCAATTGGAGCATCATTGAAGGCTACTGAAGGCTCTACTCCCCATACTTCCATTCCTTTTTGCTTTGCAATACTTAACAAGGTTCCATCATTACTTCCAATGTCCAAAATAGCACCCTCAGAACTTCCAAATCTATTAACTATATCCTCAAGATGATTCCTCATTGTTGCGGTAGTAGAAGATCTATACCAATAATCTTGAAACATTAAATTTGGATCGATAAGCTCTCTAGCCTGTATATTTTTACAAGACTTACATCGCATAATGCTAACAGGCGTTTGAATTGGATCATCCTCTGCCACAAGAGGAAAATAGCCAGTCAAGCATATCGAATTAACTGAAAATATTTCCTGCAAATTAGAAGAGTGACACAAAAAGCATGATTTGACAGTCTTATAATGTTCAATTTTTATGTCATTATCCATTAAGATAACCGCTATTAAATTTTGATTTATAGTAATTCATGATAACTTCTATCTGAGAATCAAGAACTTTTTCACAACTAAAACCAGTTTTCATTATCCTGTCATAAGAGACAATATAATCTCTTTGGTCAATATCAACCTCAAAAGAATTTTCCACAATTTTAAATGGTGTATATTTTGAAACTAAGTCGCAGATTTCACGCTTAGTGTAAGCAAGATCTGGATCTCCTATATTAAACACGTTATGCGGCACATCAGACATATTAATAATATGTCTTACAGCCCGAGCAGCATCACTAACATGCATAAAAGTTCTACTTGCATGTCCCTGGTAAAGCACTACACTTCGATCAATTATTGCCTTCTGAATCATGCTATGAATATATAAATCATCTCGAGTTCTGTAAGAAAGACCGTAAACTGTCGCAAAACGAAGGGCAATGGCATTTTTCTCACGTGTAATATCTTCACCTTCAGCTTTATTTTTTCCATAAGAGCTTAAGGGTGATATTTTTGTTTTATCTTCAGTACAAATTCCTTCGACCTTTCCATAACTGCTTCCTGTGCTTGCAAAAATAAATCGTTGTGAAGTTGAAACCAAATCAGTTATACATTTAGTTCCTGAAATATTAGTTTCATAAGCCTCGATCGGTTTACGATCTACCAAAGGGGCTCCGACAAGGCTAGCTAAATGAACTACAACGTCAGATGAGGATATTGTCGACTTAATAGCAGAAGTATCTCTGATATCTGCTATAGATAGATTTACCTTTTCGCTTAATAGTGACGAAAAATGAGTCACTCCGTATAAACCTTTATCTATAATATTTATCCTTTTAATTGAATTATCTGTAGCTAAAAGACTTACCAGTTCTCCACCTAGATATCCTAAACCGCCAGTTATAGTAACAATCATAATAAAACCAATGTTTAATTTAATTTACAAAAACATAAATGCCAATGCGCAGCTCTTATCACCATCCAAGATATCGTTAAGGCAAAAAAACTCTCGAACATCTGCATCATCAAAATCATATGTTTAATTATTATTATATATTCCTTGCATAAAGATTATCGATCTATGTAACCCTTAAATTTATCGTGGTCTTGTATTTTTTAATGAAATATTCTTTGGGTGCTAAAGTTCATACATATTTTAATTTTTGATTGGAAAGATTACTTTCCAATCTTATAGTCTCATTAATTTTGTAATTTTCAATAAACCAATATTTCATAATCTATTAAAAGCTTGGTACCCGGGGCCGGACTTGAACCGGCACGATATCGCTATCGAGGGATTTTAAGTCCCTTGTGTCTACCAATTCCACCACCCGGGCAACTCATAGCTATTGTTTATATGTAATTAATTAATATCATTTTTAAAATCTAACATTTATCTTGATAAAGTCAGAATTGTTATCTCTTTGAAGCCCTTTTCAAGAAAATTATTATGCTCAATATGTGTTTTTAAAACAACTCTTCTAATATAAAGGAATCGATAACAAATTTTATTTGATCCATAACTTTTTTATATTCTTCTTTAGAAAGTCTATAAGGATCTTTAATTTGCAGGTTTCTATGCTGATATGTAAAGAGTTTAAATTTGTGCCTAAAATTTTTATAAGTTTTATTTAATTGCATTAGTACAATTGCATCCATTGCAAAAACTAAACTGGAAGACTTTAAGAAGTTTTTATCTACTTTTTTTGGGTTATGTACGTCAAAAGATATATTGTTTTCTTTTAGATATTCAAACGATCTTAAATCCATACCTGCTGAAACCATGGGGTTTATTCCAGCTGAATCTACTTTTAATAAATTTTTAAATTTATCTTTTAGAATCATTTTGGCAACTGGGCTTCTACAATAATTTGCTAGACATACAAAACTAATCGACCTTTGCTCGTCAATCATCGAGAAGATTATCAACGCTATTAAGAAAAGATGAAAAAGGAAAAAATTGAGATATTACCCGATTCCATCTTGTGGTTCCTTTTGCATTAACATAAACAATATCGTTGTTTGCTAAATAAAAATTTCCTGCGCTCAAAAAACCTGAAGGTGAGTTTAGATCAATTCTAAAAATTTGTGGATCCTGACTAGAGTTTTGTCTAATTACAAAAACATCTTCTCCTTCTGAAGTTTGAGTATTTAAACCTTTTGCTTCTCCAATAGCTTTCGATAATGATAAAGGTATATCTGTTAAGTTAATTACTTTTGGAATTGTGACCTCGCCTAATAGATAAACTTTCTGTGAGTTAAAGTTAGCAATAGCTATATCTAATTGAACATTTTTAAACATGTTAGATAGCTCAAGTGTCAAATCTTTTCTTAATTCATCTTGAGTTTTACCTTCAGCTTGAATAAGTCCAACGAATGGGAAAAAAATATTGCCATTTGAATCAACTCTTCGAGTATTTAATTCTGAATTTACACCTCCAGTTACTGGAAAAATATCAGGAAGTCCCCAAATGGTCACAAATAATTGATCACCCCTGCCAATTTTGTATACATCATCAATTTTTTTTATTCGATTGTTATCGGTTATCTGCTGGATTGTTATACTTTTATTGAGACTATTGACAAAAACAGTATTCTCACCGTTCCAATTATTTGAAGATGACATATACATCCCTGGAGACAAAACACAACTAGGAAGTGCCATCAAAATTAATAATATAAATGCAACTTTTTTAGTCATCTTTTTCTTCATAATAATTGCCGTATAAATATCTCTCCGCGTAATATCTATAAGAGTAATCGCCATATAAATCATAATAACCGTAATAACCTCTTGGCTTTGAATAATCGTTATAAATTATGCCATCGTAAGATTTTCCTAACTGATCAATAATTTGTTTTGACTGATTAATTTCACTAATTTTATTTATTTGATGTCTTACGCTCAATAAATTTAAGTCGCTATTGGACATTAAGAGTCCTGTATCAGACACACTTAAAATAGGGGCTGTATCTATTATCATATAATCAAAAAAACCTTCAAGTTCTGTAATTTTGTTTAAAAATTGATCGCTATATAAATGTTCGAAAGTATTTTTAAGTTTTTTTAACTTAGGCAAGAGATATAAATTATTTTCAATTTTAAGATTGTCGATTTTATCTAAAGAGATGTTTTTGAAAGAATCTATGTCTATTGATTCTTTTTTAAAAATTTTATGTAGTATTCCTCTTTTTAAATCCGCATCAATTAAAAGTACTTTATGTCCAATTTCGGATAACCCTCTAGCAATACTTCTAGAAATAAAGGACTTACCATTACCAGGTGTCGGGCTTGAAATGACAATTTTTCTGCAGTTACCATTTGGTTTTATATTTTGAGGTCCCGAAAAAATAGTTTCAACATTTAATATTAAGGTTTCAACGGCTTGTTTAAAAGCAACATTTTCTGATAAAGATTCTTCGGGATTATCAACGTGTGGAACAACTCCCAGAATTTTATCTGTTATACCTGCATCTTTTAATTCAGCTGGATTAGATATTTTCATGAAAAAGTGACCTCTAAAGATTGCTATCAATATGCCGATGGCGAAGAAAATAATTACTAAATAAAAAATATTACCAAGTTTGGGTCCTATTAAGCCTTTCACATACGCCTGATCTACAACTCTAATATTTCCTATGCTGCTAGCCTCCATTAAAGAAAAGTTTAATCTTCTACTAACTAACTCCGAATATAGTTGTTCAGAAACTTCAAGATTTGTGAAAAGATCAACATATTCTTGTTGAGCTGTAGGCAAATTTTTGATTTTTTGCTCAACATTATTTTTTTGAATTTCTAAAGCTTCCCTTTGTGCTTTTAAATTTAGGTACAAAGGATTATCTTTTGTGATAGTAGTTTCTGCTTGAGAAATCTCAAGATCAACAAAGTTTATCTCTCTTTCAATTTCAGATACCAGTTCAATAATAGATTGAACTTCTAAATTTACATTTAGTGATTTATTTTCTTGCTTAAAGTTTTTAAGGTCATCCTTTCTGAGATTCAAAATCTCTTCGAGACCTTCAAGTTGAGAATCAATAAAAACCATTGATGCTCTTGCTTTTCCAGTTTCAACCTTTATGTTATCTCTGATAAATATCTCATTTGCTAAATCAACTATTTTTTTGCCTTCAAAAATATCATCAGTTATTAGAGAAGTTTTTATCAAGCCTTCTTGAGACCAATAGTTAGTTCTAGCAGCTAAACTTTGTATTTGTAGTTTATTTTTATAAAAATTGTATAGATTTGATGGATTTTTATAAATTACCTTTATCAATTTTTCTGTACTTGAAGTTGGAAAAGTAAACTGAATTTTAAAGTGATCACTTTCTACATATTCTCCATTCATTCCTTCTATAAGAATATTTTTTTTATCATCTAACAAAGAAAAAGAGTTATTTTGAATATTTAAATAAAAGGTTTCCTGAATGAAATTTTTATCCTTTTCATATATAAAACTTTCTATATCAAGAAACTCTTTATCGTCTGGATTGACAAATTTTAAATTAAGATTAAGACTTTTTATTAAATTTAATAGATTTGATCTTGAGGAATATAGGGTAACTAAATTATCTAGATTGGTTTCTGGAGCATTCAAAAAATCAATGTTAAAGGATTGTCGAGGATCATATGATTGGTTTGGAGATGTTACTTGCAACAAGCTTGTGATCTGATAAGTTTTTGAAGTTAATAAATAGAAAGATATGCCTAAAATCAAACCTGCTAAGGTAATGGCAAAAACCATTTTAGACTGAAGAAGAATTAACCTGAAATACCTTCCAAAGTTTACTTCAACTGATTTAGTTATGTCATAAGTTTTTTCTTGATTCAATTTATTTAAATATGCACTTAATTTCTAGTTTGTTATTTTATATTTCATAAGATAAAAGGATTATAATGCAAGCAATTGTATATTTGATATTAAAATTTTAGAGTTGTTTGTTTTCAACAATAAACCATGTTAAAAATTAATAAACTTTCTAAGAGTTATACTACTCTACCTTCAGGATTCTTTAATAACAAAGGATCAAAAAAAACCATTTTGAAGAACCTATCTTTTAACACAGAGGAAGGAGACTGTATTGCTCTACTGGGTAAAAACGGTTGTGGTAAAACTACACTTCTTAAACTTATATCTGGTGTGCTTGCATTAGATAAAGGATCGATAAATAACAACTTCGATAAGCCATTGGATTTTTCTCTGATCTCGATGGTCAACTCTAATGACAGATCTTTTTTTTGGAGATTATCTGTTAAAGAAAATTTAAAATTCTTTTGTTCTTTATCAAATAAAGACTCCTTAGAAAAAATTGAAGAGACCTTAATTTTATTAAACGTATTTGATAAAATTGATTTTCCTTTTATGAGTCTTTCTTATGGAGAAAGAAAGAAAATTTCAATTGCTAGAGCACTTTTAAAAGATTCTAAAATCCTTTTGTTAGACGAAATTACCAGTTCCTTAGATATTAGCGCGAAAAAAATAATGATTTCTACCTTGAAGGATCTTTTAAAAAAGAACCACTTACAATTAATAATATTTACAACTCATTCTTTGGACGAGGTAGTAAGATTGTCGAATAGATTCCTTTTTATAAAAGACAAGGCTATTTTTATTGACCAAAAGGTAAACGAGAATACTCGTATTTCAGATATTGAATCAAAATTTTAAAAAATGGATTTCTTTTCGAGACTCAAAGCTATTTTTAAGAAGGATCTATTCATTGCTATGTCCTACAGAGGAGCTTTTGTAATGGAATTTATAACCATTTTGTTTAGTCTATTATTAGTTTTTTTTATCGCAAATTTTATAGATTCTCAAACTAATGATTTAAATAAAGAACTT
>CEWK01049103.1_pt1 | contig 33202 bp, 51 predicted proteins | sample 531431 | NCBI WGS metagenome assembly CEWK01 (sample SAMEA2623059, study PRJEB7988) | marine metagenome | isolation source: saline water (ENVO:00002010), including
TCCTGTAGGTACTTTGATAGTTTCTGTTTTATTAGTGTCTCTTTTGACTTTTACACCAACACCTTTCAATGCTTTAATGTCTTCTACTGATAGATCTTTTGTTGTGTATGATAAATCTCTGCCCAAAATCCACTTACGTGGTGGATTAAATTCTGCCATAATCTTGGCGTTAAACTGTCCCATGTTAAACTTTCCCCTTTGTCATTGTTTAAATATTTATCTTAAGCCAAGCTAAATACGTAGTAAGGAATATTATCATGAAAAAAGTTACTAGAAGCATACTTGATGAACTTAATAACCTTAATCTACACAAGGATAAACAGTCCCTAATAGAGAGTACAGGTAATAATCTCATCCAAAGCACAATAAATTTGTTTAGACAGATCAACGAACAATATGATGCTGATACTGCTCTAGAACTAGAAAGACGCTTTTTGAATAGCATTAGATCAGGTGATCCAAAAAAGTTTAAAAGAGGCATCGCAAAATTAAAAGAGAGCAAAAAGAATGATACTTAAAGAAGGCGGTAATATATTCAAGGATGCCGATGGCAAACCTACAACGACTAGAATAAGCCGTGACGCAGTTGATCCCACACTAGACTGGGTAGAAAAGATTACTGGACTATCATTGAAAGATGCCAAGTTAGGTAGCACAGGAATCAAAGCATCTAGTGGAGACATAGATGTGGCTGTAGACGCTTCGAAAATAGATAAGGAAGCAACATATCAAAAGTTGGTAGCATGGGCACAGAAGAATCATCCTAATGATAGTGCCAGACAATGGACAGCCAAATCAGGAACTAACGTTCATTTTAAAACACCAATTAACGGAAATCCTGCTAATGGATTTGTACAAACAGATTTGATGTTTGGCAATCCACAATGGATGAAGTTTGCTCTTAAAGGCAGTGGCGATGGAACCATTTACAAAGGAGCACACAGAATGATCATGTTGGCCAGCATAGCAAAAGCACAAGGCATGCAATGGTCACCAACAAAAGGATTAGTCAACAGAGAAACAAAAGAAGTCATTACAGCGGATCCAGAAGAAATAGCCAGAAGACTAATTGGACCTTCAGCTAATAAACAGGATTTAGATAGTGTTGAAACAATTAACAAAGCAATAAAAATAAGAAAAGATTATAACGAATTAGTAGCAGACTTCAAAAAGAATATTGAAGCACAAGGATTGCCAATGCCAGAAAGTAGAAATATTAGAGCAGGATTATTACTTGTTGAAAAAGAAGTAGAGCCTAATTTTATACAAAGAGGAATAAAAGGATTAACAAATATAGCAAAAACTAGTAAGGCTGGTTTTGATGCTGGTAGAGCCGCAGGTGGTGGGTTTGGAGCAATGGCCCAAGCATACAAGAAAGCAGGCGGTAGTCAAACAGCGATTGGAGCAATAGCTGATAAAGGTAAAGCCTTAGGTGATAAGCTCACAGGTAATCAAATAATGATGGTTCTCAACCCGGACATGGAAAAGCCTTTTAAAAAATTTAAGAAGGTTCCTAAAAGTCAAGTCAAAAGGTTTCAGCAGGCAAAATGGCAAGTGTATGATCCTAAGAAACATAGCACAGCCGCAGATAGAGTTGGTACAAAACAACAAAGAGTCGATGTGTATAGAAGATTTCCTACAAAGGACGGATCAGTTGCTTACGATAAAAGAACTGTTACAAAAGGAGATTTACCTAGATGGATTAAACAGGGTTGGTCAAGTAAAAAGCCAGCAGATGCTATTGAAAGCACATTAGAAAATATTAATGAAAATGCTAGGATACAGCATATAGAAGATTTAGTATTTTATGAAGGTTCCAGAGGTGCTATGAGAGCATTATCAAGTTTAAGAAATATGGCAAGTGGAGGACATAAAGATGTTACTATCAAATGGGATGGATCTCCCGCAGTCATTTTTGGCCGCGATGAAAATGGAGAGTTCATACTTACAGACAAATCAGGCTTTGGAGCTGTCAAAACAGATGGTAGAGCCAAAAGCCCAGAACAACTTAAAGACATTTTACTTAACAGAGGCGGAGGAAAAAACAAGGACGATCCAGGACGCATAGCATTCGCTGATAACATGGCAGGTATATTTGATATTTTTAAACGTGCTGTTCCAAAAGATTTTAAAGGATTTTTCAAAGGAGATTTATTATATTATAAGACTCCTAAAGTAATTGATAATAATTTTGTGTTTAAGCCTAATCCAGGGGGTGTTGAATATGCTGTAGATGTGTCAAGTGATTTAGGAAAACGTATTGCTAATTCACAAACAGCAGTGGTCATTCATAGAATGGTAGACATAGATGGAACTGAATCAGCATTAAAAGACTTAGGTATGTTCCAAGGAAATGATTTATTAGTAGTACCTCCAATGAGTGTAGAAACTCCACCAGAAGTTCCTAATGCTGAAATAGATAGATTAGCACAAATAATAAAAAGTGATAGTTCTGATCTTGATAGTTTGTTAGATAAAAATAAATTAAGAACAATGAAGCTAACTAATTTTTCAGATATTTTATATAACTATGTAAACCAAAGTGTAGATAGAGGTACTTTAGATAGTATCGGAAGAGATTTTATGAAATGGTTGATGAGCCACGAAAAGATAAGTGATGTAAAGAAAAACAAAATAGCAGATTATATTAAACAGAACATGAAAGCATTTAAAAGTTTATGGGAAGTAGTTGGTGGTATTATGAAAGTAAAGAATAATATAATAGCACAACTAGATTCACAGTCAGGATCCGTAAAGGCAACCACAGCTGGTAAGCCTGGTGGAGAAGGTTATGTCCTAGCACACCCTGGTGGGGATATGAAACTAGTAAATAGAGCAGGGTTTACAGCGGCCAACAGAGCCGTACAACGATAGGAGAACGTTATGAAAATGACAGAAATGATGGACAGCGATCAGTTTGGTACAATAAAAGCTGATATGCCGTTAGAGGCTATGCCTGCTAAAGGTGGCAGTCCATACGATATGACAGATAGTCAAAAAAAATACGCAAAGATGGGTCAACAAATTAAAGCATCATTGAGTCCAAGAAGCAGTGATATAAAATGGCCTGATGATCAACAATGGTTAGATGCTTTGAAGTTTTCAGAAGCATTGATAGACGCAGGACCAGAAGATAAAATCGCAGATATTATGCGAAAAGTTCCACAGTTAAGTCCTGAGGGAGCAAACGAAATCATTGAAAAAGTAAAAGCAGGTAATGTTGATATAACTAAATCAGTTCCAGATCCAGATGGAGATTCAGATGGAATTGACAAATTGGCACAAGCGATTAAAAAAGCCTAATGGATTTTATCAAAGAGATACACGAAGCACGTCTGACAAGAGGTAACGGAGTAAGATCCCTAACCTATACAGACTGTTGTGAGAGAGCTTATCTTACAATGTTAGTGCTGGAAGTTCTTAGAAAGTTTCCAGGTACTACTCCTATCGTACAGCAATACGCAAGGAATACTTCAGGATATGATAGTTACAAACATTTTAGATTAAGTGGCTCAGACTTATATAACTTCGTGTATTTCATTGTAGGTGATGAAGACGCACATAAAAAACTAAAGGATCCTGGTGCGGCAAGAAAAATGAGAGAACGTACACAATTTCCTTTGATGAACTTTAATCGTTATATTGAAAGATTAAGATATAACAGATCTCCTCAAGCCGATGATCAAAATCTTTTTATAAGACTAGAAGGTGTTCTGAGAATTACCAACTCTGATTACAAAACTGTAAGAAGAAATATTTTTTCTTTTCAAAGAATCTCTACTAGAGAAAAACAAAGTACCATTACTAGATTACTATTAGCCGCAAGAGCTAAACTTAGAACCAGTGACGTGATAGGTTATATAGAAGAATTAAGTGCACTTAAAGACTTAGAAATATTTAAGGTAACAGATCCTGAACCTAAAGTTAGTGTGCCTGATATTGATGTTACAGGTAAAGACTTAGGTGGATATCGCTACCTTGTAGGTGCTAAGAACCTTTTGTTAACAAAAAAGTTTTTAGAATTAGCAAAAGATAATAAAAGTATACCCGCTAATGTGGTACAAGCATACATTCCTGCTATAGCAACTATAGATAATATAGTTAAAGCAGGCCCTGGTTTCGTACAAATGCTTAGAACACTAGAAAATCGAGCCAAAAAACACCCTAAAAGCTAGTTATTTTCCTGTTTTGGTAAATACATATAACAACTTCTTAGAGTAAAGAAGTATGTCATTAAGAGAAAATAGGAGAAAACAATGGCAGGAATAACAAAAGTAAACCCAACAGCAACTACATTGGGTTATGAAGTAATTGGTAAAGACGCTCAGTTCTTTACAGTTGATTACATTAACGCAATCAATGGTTCAGCAGGACCAAACGGCGCACAAAAAGCAGTATTAGACACAATCTCTACTACAGCTACAATTTTGTCAGCAGGTCCATTAGGTAACTCAAACACAGAGCAGACTTTCATGACTGAAGGTACAGACTCAGTGGTTGCGGCTACTTTACAAGCGGCTATCAGAGCATTAGGTACAGTTGACTCAGTTGACTTATCAGGCGCTACTGTAACAGCAAAAACTTTATACATTGCTGTATAATAACAGTAATTAAGTTTTTTACTAAAACAATTAAAAGGGCTCATTCACATTGTTTGAGCCCTTTTTTTATGACCGGTAAATAGAGTATGCTCAAAGTATACACATTAATAGACATCACCGAAACAAAGAGCTATAGAAGTGCTGATCAAAAATTAAATCACCAGCAGGCAAACTTTATGACTTTTCTACAGACTTTGATGTTGACAATGAACTTTTTTTATGATAAAGCACCTACTTTAATTGAGTGCGATGAAAAAAAATTAAAGGAGCTAGGCTTTGGTTCAGATTACAAAGGAAGCCATAACGTGTGGTGCCTAGAAGCAAGGGTTGACGAAGGCAGACAGATACCTGATGTCGAAACTTTACAAAATGATTTTGATTTAGTACCGGTGATACCAAACCTTAATGAGACTATATTGATAAATAATAATGTATTTAGAGCAAAAGATAAAAAGGCAACGAACATAACATTTAACAAGGCAAACATTACATAATCAGGCAGAGATTAAAGGCCCCTTCCGAGAGACAAGAGGAATGGAGATTTAGATTATGGCAAGAGCCACAAAATTAGAGCGTGAGAGCTTAGAAGCACATGTTGATTTGTGTGAACAGCGTTACATTAATTTAGAAACACGCTTAGAAAAGATTGAAGTAAAAGTTGAACACATTCATGCTGATATTACCAGCGGTAATAAAGCAATGATGAAGGTAGTTCTTGGTGCTACCGGTACCATCGTAGCTGGTTTGTTGTCAACTATAGTAGTCCTCTTAATATCATTTAACTAAAACAATCTATATAAATACTGTTATGCTAGTAACAGACATCACATCTACGGACCTAAACGAAAAACAGATCTGGGGCAGACGAGGTAAAAAACTTGTCAGAAAGTATAGATGTACCTCTGGACGTCGTAAAAATAGGATCGTCGCTAACATGTCTCAGTGCTTTGCCGCACCTAATATGAAGGCAAGGATGTCAATGAAAAGAACCAGAGCTAGACTAGGCGCAAGGATTGTTAGAAAAGCACAGAGAACGAAAAGAACAAACCCAGCATCAATAGCATTAAAAAGACTTAACAGGAGAATCAAATGATAATTTCCGAAATAGTTGATGAAGGTGCTGTACAGATATTCGGTAGGAAAAAAGGAAAAGTTGTTCGTAAATATAGATGTACCAGTGGACAGAAAAAAGGCAGAATTGTCGCAAAACCACAAACCTGTAGTAATCCTATAAGGGTTTCGAGCAGGATAAGTATTAAAAAGGCAAAAGCTAGACGTAGTCCGTTAATTAAAGTAAAAACAAGATTCACTAAAAGGACAAGTCCTACAAGTCAAAGGTTACAAAGATTAAATGTATCTAGACTTAAACCAACAAAGCGTTCTATCAAAAAAACAAAGAGAATGAAATGAGATTGAAAGAATTCAAAATAGATGAAAGACAATATCTAAAAGAAAAATATCCTCATTTGACTGAAGAACAATTGGACGAAATACTTCCGGCAATAGGAGCCGCGGCAGGAATGGCAGGAAGATTAGCTGTCAAGGGTGGCATGGCCGCAGGCAGATTGGGAGCTAAAATGGGTAAAGGAGCTCTTTCATATGCTACAAAAGGAGCCGGTAAGTTACTTACAAAAGGAACTAACCTAGCCAAACAAGTAACAAAAAATGTTACCAAGGCTGGACAACAAATTGCCACTGATGTAGCAGACAAAGCCGGACAAACTATGCTTAAAGTTGGATCACAGATACCTATCGGAGGACAGACTGTCAAAGTTGATAAGTTACAAGGTGACGAAGTAACCTTTGCTGATCCTAAAAAACCAGATGCTCCTAAAACCGTAGTAAAGAAAAATAGTCCTATTGTAAAAGCGGCGTTGAACGCCTTGATTCCAAGATGAAAATAAACGAATTAATTACAAGTTTCGAAATACAAAGAAGCAACGAAGAAAAAAGAGTATTAGAAAAATGCTCAAAACAACCAATACCAATACGTAATTTCGCTGAGAGAGATAGATTCATATTAGATGGCCTAATCCGAAAGGCATTAGTAAGTAAAATAATAGAAGATGATGGATCTGTATTGGTAATTGTTAATGAAATATAACCCACTTTACGTAAAACAGCTAGAAGAAATAATTAGTGCTGGATTAAAAGAAGTTCCTATTCCTTATCAAAAGGGGAACAGTATTAGAATAAAGCATATGATTGTTAGAAAACATACGAATGGATACAGAGTGTTTGATTGTAGATGTAATAAACATATTGAGACAGTATTCTGTAAAACTGCGGCTGTTGCTATAGCAAAAGGCCTAGCTGAAAACAAGAATTATCGCATTGATCCTGTGTTATCATTAGATCATCAAGTATCTAAACACTACAATGACGCTTTATATGCCAAAAGATCTATGAAAAACGCCGAAAATGAAGATACTAAAACTACAGCAGAGATTAAATACGATATAGCTGTTGATAAGGCTTGGTCCTGTTTAGACCAATTAGAAAAGTTTATCTTTGATAAATAAATATGTAGTTGCAATACAAGGAATAAAACATGCTAATAAATGAGTTTTCAAAACCAGTCACGCTTGAATCCTTAAATGAGAATCTAGCACAAAGATTTGGACAAAAAATAGATGTATCTAAGTTCACACGTGAGCAACTTGAAGATGCCCGTAACAAACTTAGAACACAAATATCACAAATAGAAACTAACGAAAGTTATGAAGCTGTAAACACAGACTCATATCAGAAAAGCAAACTATTCCTTGATATCATAAATCAAGCAATTGATGAAATGGACAGCTCATCAGAAAACACAACTCCTGAAACAGAAGAAAAAATAGTTGAAGGCGCAGAGGAACAATCAGCTCTTGTTATGGCCGCAAAGGACATGGTAGACAGAGTTACAGGCTGGATGGAAGACACAGCAGAAATGCAGACTGAATCTATGCTAGAAATAGGCGATAAGATTAGAGATGAATATGGCATTGACAAATCCGAAGAGTTTATTAATACGGTAAAACCGGCACTCGAAGGATTGTTTACTTCATTGGAAAGCACTAGAGACTCCTTGACAGGTGGCGTAGCTATTTTGACAGGAGAAGGCGCACCACAAACAATGGGCGATGAAGTTCCTGCGGAGGAACCAGAGATGGAACCTACAGTAGATGATGAAGCAGGAGCGGAAGCAGAAGACCCAGTAGGCGACGAGTTTGGAGCATCAGGCCCAGCGGCAGGTGAGGACGAAGAGGCGGATAGGCCCAAACGAGAAAGTGTAGAATTAAGTAAAAGATTAGGTTTGCTCTTAGCAGACTCAAAAAAAAAGGCTATAGATTAAGCGAAGACGTCAAAGACAATCTTACCCAGATATTACATCTTAAGCACAAAGAAGGCGCAACCAGTATAAGCTGGGATGACCTAAATAATTTCCTAGACAACGTAGGCAGTGAACATTACGACAGAGAAAGTTTTGTCAAGGCTTATAACAATGATCCAAGAGTACAGGAATTGGTATCAAGTTTTGATGAAAATGGTGTGGTGCTTAAAGGGGGCGAAGCACCACAGTCAGAACCAGAAGACGATACAGTGGACCAAATGGCTTCAAGAGCCGCAAAATCAGCTTTAAAATAACACTTGACAATTAAGATAAATTAGTGTAGTATCTTAAAAGAGAAATATAATGAGCGAACGAACAAAAGAAGAAATAGTAGAAAATATTAATTTCATTGTAGATAAACATATTCAACCTGCTGTAGCACAGCATGGAGGAGTGGTCAAGCTAGAAGATTTTGATTTGGAAACAGGCGATGCCCTTATGCTTTTATCAGGTGCCTGCTCTGGTTGTGCCAGTAGCAGTATCACACTCAAGTTAGGTGTTGAAAATATGTTGAAGCATTACATTCCAGAAGTTCAAAAAGTCACTGGTATGGACGATCCAAATTCTACAGTAGATCCTTATTATGTTTAGAAGTAGGAACATAAATGGCTTTAATAAACAAAGTAAATGACATAGAGTTTTATGCCGTGCCAAATCAGCATTGGGTGGTATCGGCTTTTTATCCTGACTATAAGGATTTAGAAAAGTTTTTTGATTTCACAGATATAGATATCAGTGAAAAGACTGCTACAGTAAATGGCCTACAGCGTCCTATCAAGAACGAAGAATGGACCGAAGAAAGATCCAAATATATGGATTGGATCTTAGATACATGTAAACAAGCACAAATTCCTGTAACTGCTATTAAAGAAAGACAAAGCAAAGACCAAAGTGGTTGGAACTCTGCTTGGACTATTAATTATTTTCCAGGCGGTTGGCAGGCAGGACATTTTCATTCTACAGATAGAGCGGCACAATCTAACAAACGTTTTATATCAACAGTTATGTTTTTTGATGACATAAAACCTACAAAAGATAATCGTTGGAATGGATGCTTGTATACCTTATTACAAAATCCTTATGGATATACATATGATCATAAGTTTCACCCAAAAGCAGGACAAGTAATAATGATGGATGATAGGGTATGGCATGGAACTTATCCTACAGAAGACAATCGTAGAGTTTTTGTAAGCGATTTTGATGTAGAATGACAAAATTAGTTTTTATATTGATGCTTATGAATGGAACCGAAGTTGAAGGGGAAAAGCAATATCCCAGTATGCAAAAGTGTAGTTGGTATGCTAAAAGTATTAATCAAGAAAGTGATAGATTAGCAGGAAGATATTCTGCTTGGTGTAAACCAAAAATAGTAACAGTGAATGAAAATTAGATATTACAAAGATTTAAGTGGTTTAAGATGGGTTGGATTTGCTTTGGCAATGATCGGTGCTTTTATCTTATCAAACGCAGATGTGAATACACAATGGATGGGTTGGGCAATAGCAACTATGTCTTGCTCCATTTGGGTTTACATGGGAATGAGAGACGGAGACATTCCAAGAGCATTAATGGAATTTTGTTATCTCTGTCTTGCTCTTAGAGCAATTTATAACTGGGTGTTAGCATGACATTAATTAAAAACAAATATGACTATCAAGAGATCAAAAAGAAAAGTGTTGAAGGCAAAAGACTATATGCTTGTCCAGATGGCAATGCAGTCGCGAGTGTCACAACAATATTAGATGCTACTAAAGATAAAACACATCTTATAGCATGGCGAAAGAGAGTGGGCGAACAGAAAGCTAAGGAAGTAGTTACAGAAGCATCTGGGGTTGGTACAAGAATGCACAAGTACCTAGAAGATTATGTTGAATCAGGAAACTGGGGGCAACCAGGATCTAATCCTTATGCGAAACAAGCACACAGTATGGCAAAACAAATTAAAGATAATGTAATGAGTGATGTAGAAATATGGGGGAGTGAAGTACAGCTTTATCATCCAAAGATTTATGCTGGCACTACAGATTTAGTTGGTACATATAAAGGACAACCAGCAATAATGGATTTCAAACAAACAAACAAACCTAAGAAAGAAGAATGGGTTGAGGATTATTATCTACAGCTTACAGCATACGCCCTGGCTCATAATGAGCTCTATGGTACAGAAATAAAAGAAGGACATGTATTCATGTGTTCTAGAGACTTACAGTACCAGCAATTTGATCTATTGCCAGAAGACTTTGCTAAATGGGAGTCTAAATGGTGGGATAGGGTTTATGAGTATTACGACAAATACGCATAAATACTATTGAATTAAGGAGTATACAGTGGCAGTCGTACAGATATCCAGAATACAAGTAAGAAGAGGACAAAAGAATCAAGGTTCAGGTGTCCCTCAACTATCTGGCGGTGAATTTGGTTGGGCAGTAGATTCAAGAGAGTTATATATAGGAAATGGATCAGTTGCTGAAGGATCACCAGCGGTAGGTAACACAAAAATAATTACAGAGCACGATGATCTTTTTACATTAGCTAATACATACACGTATTTAGGAGGACAGACTGTACAAACAGGACTTACTTCTACATCACCTGTAAAAAGAACATTACAACAAAGATTAGATGAACTTGTATCTATAAAATCATTTGGAGCTCCTGGTGATGGTTCAGACCAAACCATAGCAATTCAACGTGCTATAGACCAACTGTATATTAATAGCTCTACAAAAGGCACAGAAGAAAGCAGAGCGACACTTTACTTTCCTCCAGGAATATACAAAATTACAGCAACTATTTACATACCACCGTTTGCTACGATAGTAGGAGCAGGTAAAGATAAAACAAAATTTAATGTAACAAACAACGTTGTAGCATTTCAGACAGTAAATGAATCAAGCACACCTGGTAACTATGCTAACGATAGTTCTAGCACAACAGTAAACCAACCAAGACAAATTGTATTGAAAGACTTTACAGTTGCCACTACACAAACAACACAACCCGTATTAAAATTACAGAGTTGTAAAATGAGTAATTTTGAAAATATAAGAATCACAGGACCTTGGACGACAGGAACAGCTATTACCCGAGCAAACGCAGGTTTAGAATTAAGTTCATTAAGTACAGTGGTTTGTACACAAGAAAATAAATTTGATCATGTAAGTGTAAATGGAATGAGTGTTGGTGTTGTCAGCGACGATGATGCTTACAATAATCATTTCCATTGTTGTTACTTTACAAACTTAGGACAAGGTGTTCAATTTGGACAAAACACTACACTTGGTTCCCAAGGACAAACAACAGGTCCAAGTAAAAATAAATTTGGATTCAGTGAATTTAAGAACATAGATAGAGAAGCCATTGCTATTCAAAATGGCTCAAACAATTTCAGCACCCATAATAATTTTGAAAGCGTGGGTAATGTTGGAGGCACAGAAGGCAACGCTCAATATAGTGTTATTGATTTTGTTGTTCCTGGTAATTCTTCAGTTGAAGATTCATTTACAAGGACAGCAGATCTTTCCTATGGACAAACTTTTATAACAAACAAACCGTACATTTCTGAAATAAAAGGTTATGTCAACGCAACTTTAGGCGGGTTTCATAACTTGGAAGTATCAGAAACTTCTAGCTACACATACTTTTTCAGGCTACCAGGCGACTATACTAGGACTTATGAAGTGGATTACTTTTACAACAGCTCATTGGTAAACGCACAACGAAGTGGTAAAATGACTTTTCAACTAGATCAATCTACTAGTTCTGTAAATTTTATAGATGACTACGATTACCAAGGAGATAGCAATTACGAAACTGCTATGAAGTTTCAAGCTAGTTTGGTAAACACAGATGGCATATCTTCGGTTGACACAATCGTGGTTTCTGTGTTAAACTCTGTTACAAATGATACAGGAAGATTCACTTTTAAGATCAAAGTATTGGGATAGATGCTAGGAAACAAGTTAGAAGATAAGATAAAAGTCTGGAAAAATCTAAGAAACAAATTAGAAGACCATCCAAGACCATTTGATGCTTTGGTACAATATTGTAACAAGCTACATGTTTCTGCTAAGAAAACTAATGCCTGGGATCCAAAGGCGAAGATAGAACCTTGGCACTTGATAGAGAAAGATGAATTTACTGAGTATGAAATCGCACAACTTATGGCATATACTTTACAGTTAACCGATAGGTTTAGTAGTGCGAACATTGAGATACATATCAGTAAGGATACACAAAAAGACAAATTGGTGTACCTTGTATATCTAGACAGAGGAATTATTTTGGGATACTACAACGAAGCAATTACTGTTGATGAACTTCCAAAACATGTTGTCTCACAAAAGATATACAAGTTGCCACCGCTCCACTAAATATTTTTTATTATGAAGGAAGTATAATGAAGGAAGATATACATATCAAAAAGCGAGACGGAAGCAGAGTTCCGTTAGATATACAAAAGATTCACAAGGTTGTAAATTTTGCCTGCGAAGGATTAGCAGGAGTATCAAGCAGTTTAATACAAATGAACGCAGGTATACAATTTGCTGACGGAATGACATCAAGAGAAATACAAGATTTATTAATAAGATCAGCAAACGATCTAATCACATTAGAAAATCCCAACTATCAATATGCCGCGGCAAGATTATTATTGTACGGAATTTATAAAGATGTGTTTGGTGGATTCGAAAAGATTACATTATATGAAATGGTTACAAGAAATATAGAAAGAAAAGTTTACGACTCAGCTATTCTTGATATGTACACAGAAGAAGAGTTTGACAAGATGGAAAAATATATCCATCACGGAAGAGATGAAAACTTTACCTATGCTGGACTTAGACAGATAGTAGATAAGTATCTTTGCCAGGATAGAAGTTCATCAGAGATATATGAATCACCGCAACACATGTATATGATGATTGCCGCTACATTATTTGCTAGGTATCCTAAGGAGGATAGGTTACACTATGTAAGGAGATATTATGACGCGACCTCACTTTTTAAAATTAATATCCCAACGCCAGTCATGGCCGGTGTCAGAACGCCTATTAGACAGTTTGCTTCGTGTGTCCTTGTTGACAGTGACGATACCCTTGATAGTATCTTCGCAAGTGATATGTCGATTGGTAGATACACGGCACAGAGAGCAGGCATTGGAATCAACGCAGGGCGTATCAGAGGAATCAACTCTAAGATCAGGGGAGGAGAAGTAGCACACACAGGAGTAGTCCCGTTCCTAAAAAAGTTCGAAGCTACTGTAAGGTGTTGTACTCAGAATGGTGTACGTGGAGGAAGTGCTACAACTCATTTTCCTTTTTGGCATCAAGAAATTGAAGACATCCTAGTCTTAAAAAATAACAAAGGCACTGAAGATAATAGAGTACGTAAGTTAGATTATTCTATTCAGCTTAATAAAACTATGTATGAGAGGTTGCTCAACCAGGGCGACATTACTCTTTTCTCGCCACACGATGTGCCAGGCTTGTACGAAGCATACTTTGGAGATGCTGATGAATTTAAAATTTTATACGAAAAGTATGAAAAAAATACAAAGATAAAGAAGACAAAGATCAGTGCTATGAATTTGTTTTCAGCATTGGTAAAAGAACGTGCTGAAACAGGACGTATCTATATTATGAATGTTGATCATGCCAACAACCATAGTTCATTTAAAGATACTGTATACATGAGTAATCTTTGTCAAGAGATTACACTTCCAACCAAACCCTTACAACACATCGACGATGAGCAAGGTGAAATAGCACTTTGTATTCTATCAGCAATCAATGTAGGTGTAATTAAAGAGTTAGATGACATGGAGGATCTTTGTGATCTAGCAGTAAGAGCATTAGATGAAATTATTGATTATCAAAAATATCCTGTAAAAGCCGCAGAAATATCTACAAAGGCAAGAAGAAGTCTTGGGGTAGGATACATTGGTTTAGCACACTATCTTGCGAAGCATGGATGTAAGTATTCAGATAAGAAAGCATTAACAAAAGTACATGAGCTTACAGAAGCATTTCAATACTATTTGTTGAGAGCAAGTAATCAATTAGCACAGGAAAAAGGTCAATGTGAGTATTATGATCGCACTAAATATAGTGATGGCATACTGCCTATTGATACATACAAAAAAGAATTAGATGATATATGTTCTATAACATTAAAATATGACTGGGATGATCTTCGCAAGAGCATTGGACTTTACGGCCTTAGGCACTCAACATTGTCCGCACAAATGCCATCGGAGAGCAGTTCCATTGTGTCGAACGCAACCAACGGAATCGAACCACCTAGAGGGTTCTTGTCCGTTAAGAAGTCAAAAAAAGGGCCTCTTAAGCAGATTGTTCCACAGTATACTACGTTAAAGAATAACTACACATTACTTTGGGACATGCCAAGCAACGATGGTTATATCAATATAGTAGCAGTAATGCAAAAGTTCTTTGATCAAGCTATTTCAGGAAACTGGAGTTATAATCCTACACATTTTGATAATAATGAAGTGCCTATGAGCATAATGCTCAAAGACTTGTTAAATACATACAAGTACGGTTGGAAAACTTCTTACTATCAAAACACTTACGATTATAAGACTGATGGTGATGTAGAAGAACCACAACATCCTTTGGGCTGGCACGACAACGTGAAAGAGAATCCAGTTGAAAGGACAGAATTTAACGGTACCGATGAGGAGTATGAAGAATATTGTGACAGTTGTGCTATTTAGAGATTGACATATAAGTCTTATGATAGTATAGTAGTTACACACGTAGAGGAAAATAAAAATGGCAAAAACAGTATTTAATAAAGAAAAAGTGGATTTCACAAAGAGCACGATGTTCTTTGGTCCTGACCAGAACACACAGAGATATGACGTATTCAAGTTTCCAGAGTTTGATAAACTTAACCAAACCATGTTAGGTTACTTTTGGAGACCTGAAGAAGTTTCATTACAAAAGGATAGAGCAGACTTTGCTAACTTTAGACCGGAACAAAAACATATCTTTACTGCCAACTTGAAATACCAAACTTTATTGGATAGTGTACAAGGAAGAGGACCTAGTCTAGCATTCCTACCTTATGTTTCATTGCCTGAGTTAGAAGGTTGTATTGTTACTTGGGACTTCTTTGAAACAATCCATTCACGTTCATATACACATATTATAAAAAATGTATACTCAGACCCAAGTGAAGTATTTGATACAATATTAGATGACAAAGAAATTTTGAAACGTGCTCAGTCAGTAACTAAAAACTATGACAGTTTCACCCTAGCGGCTGATGATTGGTTTCATCGTAAACAAGGAACTATGTATGATGTTAAGAAAAAACTTTTCTTAGCTATGATGAATGTAAACATACTAGAAGGTTTACGTTTTTATGTATCATTCGCTTGTACATTTTCTTTTGCTGAATCAAAAAATATGGAAGGCTCAGCTAAAATTGTTTCACTCGTAGCTAGAGACGAAGCAACACATCTAAATTTATCAACACATGTTCTTAAGAACTGGATCAAAGGAAACGATGACCCAGACATGAAAAAAATTGCTCGTGAATGCGAAGACGAAGTTTTAGAAATGTGGAGAACCTGCGTTGATGAAGAAAAGGCCTGGGCAAATTATCTTTTCAAAGACGGAGCAATAATTGGTTTGAACGAAGAACTATTACATCATTATGTAGAGTTCATTGCTAACAAAAGACTGAAAGCATTAGGATACAAAACCATTTATGACCGTCCACTTAACAACAACCCGTTACCTTGGACACAACATTGGCTTTCGAGCTCAGGACTTCAAGTAGCACCACAGGAAACAGAAGTAGAAAGTTATATCATTGGTGGTATTAAACAAGATGTTGACAAGGATGTACTGAAAGGTTTCAAATTGTGATGAAAGCATTAATCTATAGTAAAACTCATTGCCCTAGTTGTTTAAAGGCAAAGGCAGAGTTTAAGAAATTGGGTGTCGAATATGATGAAAAACTTATTGGAACTGACATCCAACCTCAAGAATTGTTTACCATTTTCGAGGAAAAAGGATTAGCACAGCCAAGAACAGCACCGCAGATCTTTATAAGTGATACTTATATAGGAGGATATGAAGCATTGTTGAAATATATTGAAGATACAGGCTTCAACGGAACAGGAGCGTCAGTAGGCTAATGTTAATTGAAAAACCATACGGTATTGGAGATACCGTTACGTTTAAGACTGGGGCCGGCGAAGAAGTAGTAGCCAGAGTCACAGAAGTAAAAGATGATTCTATAAAGGTTAGAAAGCCCATGGTATTGACTATGACGGAGAAGGGAATTGGAATGGTTCCTTATGCTTTGACAGTCAGCATGGATACTGAGATGCTTATTAATTTAGCTAACATAGTATTCATTGCTAAGACAAGTCCAACAACCTCCAAGCAATATGTAGAATCAACGACAGGACTAAAGGTAGTCAACTAAAGGAGATAATATGTCAGATATACACGAACAAATAAAAGCTCATTACGAAGCATACTTGGCTGAGGCAGAGTCTTTTGATACAAAAGGTGTAAAGGCCGCGGCCGCTAGAGCAAGAAAAGCTCTTGGCGAAATGGGCAAATTGGCAAAAGCTCGAAGAGCTGAGATCCAAGAAAAAAAGAATAATATGTAAATAAATATAGTTAAGGAGGAGAAATCCTCCTTAATCTTAGAAGGGCAAACTATGGCACAACAAGGTAAGCTAAAATGGTATAATCATGTCAAGGGGTACGGCTTCATTTCAAGAGAAGAAGACCAGAAAGACCTCTTTTGTCACGTGTCTGAATTTAGAAAGTCAGGCATCAAGAAAGTTAAAGAAGGTATGATTATTGAATATGAACTTTCAGACCATAATGGCAAACCAGTAGCAGTCGATATCAAAGTAGTTCACATTCCAGAATAGGAGAGGTAGATGGCGGAAGCCATGTTGTTATTCATGTTGGTTATAAAACATGCCCTAGCTGATCTGGTACTACAGAGCAGACTTACTTCTGGAGACAAAAGCAATCTAAAGAGTTGGAAAGGTTACATACACGCAGGAGACCACGGCCTTCTTACGTTCGTTGTTCTCTTGTTCTTTACTACCTTTGAAAATTCTGTAATCATAGGCATGTTGGATTACGTGCTTCATTTCCTTATAGACTATATCAAAACTGTATTAGTAAGACGTTTTGGTGTAGTACAGAATAGCCGAACATTTTGGATTGTACAAGGTGTTGATCAAATAGCACATTATTCTTGTTATTTTCTTTACGTTCTTCTCTTGACAAATCTATTATAAGATGCTATAAATAATACTACAACGTTGAAGCAATTCAAACGCTGGACAGGACCTGGGGGCAGTACCCAGCAGGTCCACCATAAGGACATTGCTATGGAAGTCATTTGGCATATTCTACTTACGGTTTGTTTAGGTTCGACCTGCCTAGAGCAAGACGTACAAAGGTTTGAGTCCAAGGTAGAATGTTACAAAGTATTGAAATACTATGAAACAACACCAGCAGATGGTCGTTGGGACACAGTAGAATATATTTGTAAGCCAGTTGGCTCAGTGTCTTTATGATGGGCCTGAAATAGGATCGACTGACGGATTAGTAGAAGAGTGGAGTTGTCCGGATGTAAGCTCGGTTAACGCGAACAAACGTTATAAATGCAAACGATAATGCATCAAACGTATTTTCTTTCGTAGATTTTTCTAACGCGAGAAAGTACGTGAATGAGGATTTCGCCTTAGCGGCTTAATCGCTCGGGGTTGGCAACTTACCTAGCAACAGAAAAGTTGCTTTTTTATGGGAGCTAGTATGAATATTGGAGTTAGAGGTAGCAAACTAGCAATTGAATATGCTAAACAAGTAGAAGCACAATGTTTTAACAGTTTCCATACCAATCTCATTACAATCAAAACAGACGGTGATATCTTTGAGAATAAAAGCATACAAGACATAGGCGGCAAAGGTGTTTTTGTTTCTGCTATTGAACAGCAATTATTAGATAAAAAGATAGATGTTGCTGTACACTCTTTCAAAGATCTTCCTGCGGTAATGGATTCAAGATTAGAAATATCAGCAGTATTAGAACGCAATGATCCGAGAGATTGTTATATTGGAACGTTGTTTCCGAAAGCTAAAGTAGGTACAGGTAGTCCTAGACGTATTGCCCAACTACAAACAAACTTCAATGTAGACTTTGATATACAGCACATAAGAGGCAATATAGATACTAGAATAAAAAAGCTAGAACAAGGAAAGTATGACGCTATTGTTTTAGCAGTAGCAGGACTAGAAGCATTGGGTTTACAACACAAAATTACAAAGATATTTCCATTTGATAAAATGTTGCCTTGTGTAGGACAAGGAGTAATAGCAATACAAACTAGAAAAGGATCATCGCATAGTGAGGTTGCGAAACTAAATAATCACTGGAATACATACTATTCTGTGATGGCTGAACGTGCTATGTTACAAGAGATAGACGGAGACTGCCATACTGCCGTAGGTGCTATTTCTACTCTAGTTGGAGGCTGTATAAATTTAAAAGCAATAAATTATAATACAGGAAAACAGTTTGAGTCAACCAGTAAACTGTTAGAGTATAAATTATTAGGTGAGGAAGTAGGTAAACAGTTAAAGTGAATAAAAAATTTGAAAACGCCTGTAATAGGAAGAGCCAAAAAGTTCCTCCTATTTGGTTTATGCGACAAGCAGGTAGATATCATTCTCATTATAGAGATCTTAAAAAAGTAAACACATTCGAACTTTTATGTAAAACTCCGGAACTAGCCGCTGAAGTGGCATTAGGTCCTATAAAAGAATTTGATTATGATGTTTCAATATTATTTTCTGATATACTATTTCCTTTGGAGGGACTAGGCTTACCATTAAGATTCGATCCAGGACCTAAGTTTCAGTTTAATCTTAGCAAAGATAATGTTAAACATCTGAGAGATGTTGATAAAGCAATTGAATTCCTTTCGTTTCAGAGAGATGCTCTTATAACAACAAGAGCAATACTGCCCAAAAGAAAAAGTCTAATTGGTTTTGTTGGAGGACCTTGGACATTAATGAACTATGCTTGTGGAAAAGCAAAAGTAACAGATAAGTTTAAATTAGATTATATGAAGTCTACTCTTATACCGTTACTAAAAAGAAATATAGAGTTACAGATAAATGCTGGTGCTGAGAAGGTTATGATTTTCGATAGCGGACTTCAAAACATGACGACTAAATTTTTTAATTCTAAATATTCTCCTTTATTGATGTCTTTGGCCATGCCACAAACTGCTTACTATAGCAGAAACCTGCCCAGAAAATGTATCAATAAAGTAGTAGAAGGAGACTGGGGTGGCATAGGCGTTGATAGTAAGATAGACATAATAGACTGTTTAGAAACTGTAGATAAAGGTTTTGTTCAAGGAAACTTTGATGAACGTAAAATGCTTTTACCTAAGTACAAGTTTATGTATGAAATAGAAAGATACTGTGACGATATTAGAAAATCAAAAGTTGACACAACAGGTTGGGTATGTGGATTGGGACATGGTATAGATAAGACGACTCCGGAAGAACACGTACATTTATTCATAGAAACTGTTAGAAACAGATTCTCATAATTTCTTTTTTTTATTCATGCCCATGTAATGCTCAGATGGTTCGTAATCCCATCTTTTGCCATGGTGGCCACGTATGTCTGCGTACCACATTCTCATTCGGACAATGAACTTTCTAAGTCCAAGACTCACTAGATGCTCCTATAAGATTTAGGAATACCATCCCTTCCGCGTATCATTTCACCTGTATCAGAATAAGCACCACACATTCTACCGTTTGCTCCAGGTCCATAATATCTTACTGGCTTTACTTCAATCGCTTCTCCATCTCTCATTGCTGTCTTTTTATGATTGACGGATATTACTCCTCTTTGCTTTATGCCAGCCATATTACTTTCCTATCTTCTTAGATCTTCCTAATGGCAACTTTATCTTCTTAGTCATGTCTTTACCTTTTTTACCGATCCAGCTTACAACAGTTTCAGTAGCTTTGGCTCCTCCTTGGAATGACTTTACAGCCTTCTTCCAACCAAGAGCTGTGACTTCCTTGATTTCTTCCCCATTAGTGAATTTAAATATACGTTTTTTGGACATAGTATTTCCTTTTGGGTTTATTTATATGTATTTAATAAATATACGTATATAATATGGAGGAATACAATGGCAAAGATGTTCACTACGTCAACTCATGAAACTACCAAGAAGAAAACCAGCATTGGTAATAAGAAATCCATGACGAAGACTAGCTCTATGAATAAGAGCAAACGCAGAAGCTATAAAGTATATCGCGGACAAGGGAGATAAAGATGTATGAGTATAAATGTAAAATATTAAGAGTGGTCGATGGTGATACAGTAGATGTTGATATAGATCTAGGATTTGGTATGTGGATGCATAAGGAAAGAGTACGCATCATGGGAATTGATACACCAGAGTCTAGAACGAGAGATAAGATAGAAAAGAAGTTTGGTTTGGCAAGCAAGGCAAGACTAAAAGAACTTTTACCCATAGGATCTAAACAGGTTTTACACACTCAAATAGATAAGTCTGGAGAAGATAAAAAAGGAAAGTTTGGACGCATTCTAGGAGACTTCATGATAGACACAAAATTTGCTACTAGCATTATGATAGATGAAGGATATGCTGTAGCTTATAACGGCCAAAACAAAGACGCAGTTGAACAAGCTCACTTAAATAATAGGGAACGTCTTATAAAGGAAGGAAAGGTCCAAGTATGAATGTAGCATACATTTTTCTAGCAACAATTTTTTATATCGCAACTCCAAACATTCAAGAAAACTTATACAGTTGGCAAATATCGTTTAATAGTTTTGAAAAGTGTGAACAGTTTTTTGATCTATATGGAGCTAGTTTGATGAATGGTGTCATAGATCACGGAACAAACAAATATGGACAACAAGTAGGATTGGATTATCTAGCTTGTGCCAAAGTAACAATAGATCCTCAATCTTTAATAGATGGAGATACACATCCAAAAATTTTAGATCAACGGGTCATGTATAAAAGGTAAAAATAAATGAAAGTACTAATAGTAGCTTTAATGGCAATAACTATGACAGACGGAAGTAGAGATATTTTCGTATTTACAAAACCACAATTCCAAAATACAACTCAATGTGTCGAATATGTACAACAAAACTCACGAGCATTGATGTATAGATTGTATAAAGAGTATCCTGGAGATAAATTGGACAGAATTATGTGTATTCCTGAAGAGAATGTAGAGAAGATACTTGAGATGTCTGTGCCAAAATCCAAACCTGAACTAGGTGCTTAACCAAAACACTTGACAGAACCTGCACTTTATTATATAGTGTTACTATGTTTATAAAAGATAAACTTAAAACAACTAGAGTTCTTTTGAGCTCTATTTTCAATAAAGGAGGCCCAATGATGGCAACAATAAACAAAGGTTCTACTTACTATAGAGTAGGTTCACAAAACCAACAAATCCTAGCAAACTACTGGGGTACTGGTAAAACTTTCACCTTAGAAGGTTTGAAGGCTAAATTAGACATAGCATCGCCAGGTGCTAGAATCTCTGAATTAAGAGAAAATGGTTTCAACGTAAAAGCAAAACCACAAAATGATGGTAACGTTGGAAGACCAGTTCTTGAATACCAAATTTCAAGAAGAAGAACTTTTGCGTAATTAACCAAAAGAACTTGACATTTGCGCCTGTGAGTGCTATAATATTATATATTAATTAGGCAGGAGCAGGCGCAATGACAATGCATTTACAAAGAGGACTTACGACTCTTAATACAAAAAAACGTAAAGCATCTAAAAGAAAGCCAGACAGTCACTATATGGATGGCTGGCGTAAACAAAATAAGTTTTACAAACAAAAAAATCTTCCTACAATGACACTTACAGAATATATTGATTATGTTCACGGTGTGTACAAACCTAAGACTGAGCCTCGTGCGATATCTACGCCATGGCATCATGTGGATTCAACCTACAGAAGAGAAACTCCTAATGTTCCTAGTTCTAATAGTGAACATAGTTTTGCTCCTGCTACAAAGAAAGAGTCATTACAATACACGGGAGAGAGACGACTTGTTGGTATAGCAATGATGCATAAGAGTAATTTGGTTCCTGTATTTGCTGATGATGACGATAAGACTGGTTCAAAGCAGGCAACAGAGATAGCACAGATGAGGAGAAACTAATGTTGGAGTATTACAATCTCATTAACCAATTTAAATATTATATGAAACTAGTATCTAAATTCTTTCTTACTTTAAGTTTAATCTTCATAAGCATTCCTATGTCGTTTGCTTCTGCTATTACATTACAGAACGCAGTTGAAGGTGAATTATACACAGAAAAATCACAACCAGAATTATATTGTATGGCTATGAACATTTACTTTGAAGCCAAATCAGAACCAAAGGCAGGACAATATGCTGTCGCTGACGTTACTTTAAATCGTGTAAATGATAGTAGATATCCTAATTCTATCTGTGAAGTTGTATTACAAGGACCTACTCGTGAGAGTTGGAAAACAAGACAAAACGAAACTCTAACAGAAGACGAAAGAAAATTTTATCCTGTAAAACACAGATGTCAGTTTTCCTGGTATTGTGACGGTAAAGCTGATAAAGTTAGAGATGGAGATGCTTGGAGGAAAGCACAGGAGTATGCCTATAGAATTGTTGTAGAAGGCAAGTATAGAGGTATTACTGAAGGAGCGACTCACTACCATGCCACTTATGTTAGTCCCAAATGGGCACCGCAATTGGATTTGGTTGGAAGAGTAGGAAGGCATATATTTTATAGATGGCCATAAAACTTTGGAAAAAAATTCCGCAAAGAATAAGAACCATATTTTTATTGACCTTATTTTGGCTCGTTACGGTTAGTGGAGCCTACATGATAGGCACTACCCAACCCAATAAATGGGTAGTAGCTGATATTACCAAAGCAGTTCAAAATGATGTTCAGTCTGAATGGAAAGAGTACGGATTCTTTGAACCAGACATGAGTTATAGTAATAATACTAGCTTTATAAAAGCAGTTACAAAATGTATTGACTATGTGAATCTTACAACTCCTGTTGAACTACGAGTACCACGTGAAATAATAGTAGCAATGGCTGTATTAGAAACTGGGTACGGATCAAGTAGATTTGCTCTAAAAGGAAATAATCTCTTTGGGATTAGAACTTGGAACAAAGATGAAGCACAACTGAAACCAAAAGACAATCCTGACGTAGAATGGGGCGTAAAACAATACATTACTAAATGCCAATCTGTAAAGGATATGGTTTCTATTATTAATAGGTTACCAGTTTATGCTGATTTCAGAGAAGCAAGAGCAGAACAATTGAAGACCGGTGATCGTGATGTGTTTGCTCTTGTGCCTCTTTTGAGTGAATGGAGTACCAATCCAAACTACTCAAACCTAATAATATCAAAGGTTAAAAAGATTCAAAAGATTTTGGCAAAAAAAGTTTCCAAATAGTCTTGACATTTGCACTTTATTATCGTATAATGTAATTATAAATGTAACTCGTTCACAATGAACGCAATGAAATGGAGGCTTTGATGAAAGGCATTTTAAAAATAGGCGCATTAGTAACAATAGTAGGTATGCTACAGGCATGTTCAGGTATGGTTACAATCGCTGAACGTGAAGACTATGCTCAACCAAAATGGTACGCCAACTGTGTTGAGAGTGGAACTACTGGCTGGTTCTGGTGGAAAGAAGAATATGCTTATGCTTGTGGAGCAGGTGAAAGTGTTTTCCAACAAGCCGCAGAAGAGCAGATGTATGCTATAGCAATGAATAATTTTGCTAAAAGAATTAACAGTGAAGTAAATTCTAACACTAAACTAAAGTTTGTAGATAATAACGGCAAAGAATCTAGAGCAACAAGCACTACGATTTCTTATGTAGTTAAAGACACAACTATTAGAGAGCATATTGCTAAAGAAACAGGTACTTTTAAATACCAAGGTAAAATGTTTACCTTTGTAAAACTAAGGATGCCAAAGACTATCTTTGACGAACTCATCCAGGAGGCAAAAAGTGCGAAAGTTTCAGTGGCAACTAATTAATCCAATAATTATCGTAGGAGCAGTCATGGCTTTGAGTGCCTGCTCTTCGCACAACAAACCTGTGATGTCACAGTTCCAACCACAGTATTGCCATACAGATAGCAATCACACATTGGTTGACGGGAACAAAGCATCTAGCAGAGTGGATGTCAGATGTACTGATAATCCTAAGGATAAACACTTCTTGGCTTACAGTGGTATTGCCAAGACATGTAGGGAGCATTATTATGAAATTTGGCTTAACGGAAAGGCTGTTAAACAACGTGGCTTTGTATGTCAAAAACTCGACGGTAGTTGGGAAATCGTTAATCATCCTTACAATTAGTTTATTTTTGACTGCTTGTGGGGCGACATCCCAACAATATTCGTCCACAAGTATAAGCACAGGAGCAAGTACGGCTCAATACTATCATTCAAAAAACAGTATGCTAGGATTGGGTATAAATTATTTTAAATGGACCTATCATATGATGGAACCTTATGATAGGGAGCAACAACAACATGCGATATTCTTCGCACTTAACAATCTACAAAACGGCGAAACAACACGTTGGTATAATGGAAATACTGGCGCCAAAGGTGCGGTTCAAGTAGCAATGACTTATCCGCAAGGAAGTGGTTATTGTAGGGTTTTAATGAGTCAAATCTACTATAAAGGTAAGCAAAGAGACTTTAAAGAGACAGCTTGTATTAACTCTGTTGATAACACCTGGCGTTTCGTCCGATAAATATTAAATTAATAAAGGACGATTATGGCATTAGGTATATTAGTATTATTATCTGCTTTAAGTATTTCAGCAGTAGCGATTTATTACAGTATAGCAGGACTCGTAGCAATATTTGCCGCGGCCGCTATTCCCATCATGGTTATGGGAACTGTATTAGAAGTAGGTAAACTTGTAACCGCGGTATGGTTACATAAGTATTGGGGTAAGGCAGTATGGTGGCTGAAAACTTATTTAAGTGTTGCCGTTGTCGTCCTTATGTTTATTACAAGTATGGGTATCTTTGGATATCTATCAAAAGCACATATCGAACAAACATCAGCAAGTATTGAAACAACTGAAAAAATAACACAACTAGAAACAGAGATTGCTCGTTATACAGGAATTGTTGAAAGAGCAGAACAAAAGATTGATAAGGCTGAAAACGCCGGTGCCAATAAAAATGATACAATACAGGATCAAATAGATAGAGAACAAAAACGTATTGATACTGCCTACGATAGAATACAACCTTTAGTACAAGAACAACAAAACCTAATACAACAGGAAATTATTAGAAAAGATAAGAAAATAGAACCTTATCTTGCCCAAGTGTCTAATATAGATGCTGACTTACAAACACTTTCAGATTTGCTTAATAGACGTGATAGGGAAAGTATTAGACGTTTACAAAGTATTGTTGGAACTAGAGTGGATGGCACATATGGTAGTAGAACTGCTAAACAGGTTGAAAATTATAGAGATGGCCTTATCGCTAAACGTGAAAGCATACTAGAAACAATAGCCCAATTAGAAGAAAAAGATTCTCCTATTATTACTGCGGCAAACGAAGAAATAAAAAGATTACGTAACATTGCTGAACAGGAAATAGCAGATTCAAATAAAGTTATTAACAAATTAAGAAGTGAGATTGGCAATGTTGTTACTACTGACAGCACAGATTTTATAGATGCTGAATTACTTAAAATTAAAAATGCTAACGTAGAAATAGAACTTCTTACAGAAGAAAAGTATAAAATAGAAGCTGAGTATAGGAAACTAGAAGCTGAAGTAGGTCCTATTAAGTACATAGCTGAATTTGTATACGGTGAAGAAGCCGATAGAGATTTATTAGAAGAAGCCGTAAGATGGGTAATAATTTTAATTATATTTGTATTTGACCCATTGGCTGTTTTGTTGTTAATCGCAAGTCAATATACATTTGACTTTGCTAACCCTAAACGCAGGGGGTTAGCCTGGCGTGAGTACGAACAAGCCAGGGCTAAAAAAATTATGGAGAATGTAAATGATACATCAGATACTACAGTACCAGTTCAAGAATCTACAGATGATGGACCAGATGATGGGGACGAAAAACGAAATGATCTACAAGAAATTAATGTGGCAGATAATGAACGAGATGGAGAAGCCGGTAATGAAGCAGATATTCAGTCAGGGCCGGAAGTGGAGAAGATTGAAGAACAAGTTCCTGACACCGAAGTAGAATCAGACACTATCGAAAAAAAAGATACCGCATCATCGGAAGAGTCAAAAACAGATTTAGATAATTGGAATGAATGGGTAGAGGCCGCAAATAAAGAAGCTGAAAAAGAAGTAGAAAAAGAACCAGAAGTAATCACAGGTATAGGAGCAGTGAAAGGTACTTTCAAACAAGCAGAAGTAGAAAAACAAAAACAAGAGGAGATGTTGGCCGGTGACGACAATCCTAAAAAGACAGAAATAAAAGAACGGGCTTCACTTGTACAAAAGTATGATCAAGATAATGCTTGGTCTGAGGCGAAAAGAATATGGAAATCTAAGAATCCAGAACAAAACATTAAAGATTGGAAACATGCTTTCATTTCAGGCAGGATACATGAATTACCATGGCAACAATACTTAGATTATCAAGATAAAGAAGTACAAGACGCATTAGAAAGTAGAATCAAGCCCGATTTAACCGAAGTAATTGAACCAGATGGATACAAACAAAATGCTGAACAAAGTGATAAGTCAGTATGGAGCAAGATACGTGACAATGAAAAATAAGTATTAGGATGACTGATACTCTTATTAATTTGATCACATATCCAGATAAACTTTTTAATGATAACAAAAGTCTAATATTTGTTAACCCTAGCGATATTTTAAAAAACCATTTTAACGAATTAGCTAAAGATCTAAAAAGTCCTATAAATGTATATCTATATGAAAACAATAAGGACGAAATAGAATGGTTACTAGATGTAAGCCAAAACGTAGATAATATCATATTAGATATTGATAATACCAAAATAGAACAATGGGTAATTGGTTATCTACTTAACTTTGGCAAAACTTTTTACTTGACAAACCAGGTGAGTATGCCTTATAATATAATTAATTCAAATAGAATATATGAGTTAAAACAATTTATGGAAGGAGTAAAATATTTTGAGATACAATAAATTTAATAGAAGGCATGACAGGAATAAAGAAAAAGAAATTGGTAAAGGCATATATGTAGAAGTACGTGGCGGTGATGCTACAAAAGCTATTAGAATTTTTAAAAAGAAAGTTCAAGACGCAGGCATTATACAAGAATATAGAGAACGACAGTATTATGTCAAGCCCAGCGAGAAGAAGAGAAAAGCCAAACAAGCTGGTAGAAAACGTTGGGAAAAGAAACAAGAAAAAGATAAATTAGAGCGAGGATATTAATCAATGCCACTAAAGGCAGAAGCATGGTTTCCTAGTCTTATCTGGTCTGGATTACTAGACAATACTCATAACGACAAAATCAAAAAATTTGCTTATGAAAGAAAAGAGCAAGACGAAGGGGTTGAGTTATCTAACTACATAGGCTGGCAAAGCAGTTCTATTAGGCAAGGAGATAATGAAACATTTGATAGACTAGTTGAATCCATATCTTCTAATGTTGAAGATTGTAGAAACCTAGTTGAACTTCCTGAATTACAACTTTATAATATTTGGATTAACATTAACACACCTGGAGCATATAATGCCTTACACAATCACCCAGGAAGTGTTTTAAGTGGTGTTTACTATGTAGAGAGTACTGAAGAACAAGGTAACATATTTTTTGAAAGAGGTGATAATGCTGAATATTTTTTACCTCCCGTGAAACAAACTAATTACTTCAATGGTACTGCTACGTCATATAAAGCTATAACAGGTGCTATGTATGTGTTTCCTAGCTGGTTAAAGCATAGTGTACAACCTAATAAAACAGATAAAGATAGAATATCAATATCATTTAACTACGGAGTGAAAAAATGAGAATCGAACAGGATATTAAATTAGATTACCAAGACGTGCTTTTTAAGCCAAAGCGATCTACTTTAACATCAAGAAAAGATGTAGATCTTACAAGAACATTTAAATTTTACAATAGCGGAAAAGAATGGACAGGCATTCCTATCATGTCAAGCAACATGGACGGAGTAGGAACATTCGCTATGGCTAAAGTTTTACAAGAACAAAAGATGATTACTGTGTTGAGAAAACACTACACACTAGACGATTGGAAAGTAGCCATAGGTGACGGTGTAAAGATGAAGTATCTTTCTGTGTGTACAGGTACAGGCGTGATATGGGATAAAGATGCTTTAGATTATAACACTATGAAAAAGGTATTAGAAAAATATCCAGATGTGCCTTTTATCTGTGTTGACGTAGCAAATGGCTATCATGAAAATTACGGTGACTTTATAGAAAAATTAAGATACGAATACCAAGATAAAACAATTATTGCTGGCAATGTAATCACAGCCGAAATGACTGAGGAACTGATCCTACGAGGTGCTGATATTGTTAAATGCGGAATTGGTCCTGGATCTGTATGTACAACTAGATTAATGACTGGTGTTGGTGTTCCACAATTATCTGGTATTATTGAATGTGCTGATGCGGCCAATGGCGTAGGAGGACACATTATTGCTGACGGTGGTTGTGTGTATCCAGGAGATGTAGCAAAGGCATTTGGAGCAGGAGCACACTTTGTAATGCTAGGAGGCATGTTAGCAGGACATGATGAAGCAGAAGGTGAAGTTGTTAATGGCAAGGTACAGTTTTATGGCATGAGTTCAAATGCGGCAATGTCCAAGCACGGATCACGTAAAGACGGTTATAGAGGTGCTGAAGGTAAAGTTGTAGAGTTGCCACATAAAGGACCAGTAAGAGATACAGTTACAGAAATACTAGGCGGTGTTAGATCAGCGGCAACATATATTGGTGCTAAACGTATAAAAGACATGCCAAAATGTACTACCTTTGTACGTGTGAACAATGTAGTAAATCAGGTATACAAATCATTTGAAGCATAAATTGGTTAAAAACATAGGAAAAATCACTTGACTTTTAGCCTAATCATGCTTATATTAGTATTAGTATGATAAATACTATTGTTGAAGATATGCCAGGGTTGGGTATTTTCAATAGGGCATGTAGCCCAAATAACGTTAACTTGCTTAATATAAGGAGAAAACAATGACAAGAGTAACTACACTAAACCTACCCACTTTTCACAGATCAATGATTGGCTTCGACAGCTTGTTCGATGAGATGGACAGAATGTTCGAAAACAGTTCTAATGGATCAGGTGGATACCCTCCATACAATATTGCTAAAATCAACGAAGATGAGTTTATGATCTCAATCGCAGTTGCTGGCTTTGGTATGGATAACCTAAAGATTGAAAAGGACAAGAATGTGCTTACAATCGAAGGAACACAGCCTAAAGGCGTTGATGAAGTAAACTATGTTCACAGAGGTATTGCTGGACGTAACTTTACTAGACAATTTACATTAGCAGAACACGTTGATGTAAAATCAGCTAAACTAGAAAAGGGCATGTTAAATGTTCACCTAGTTAGAGAAGTTCCAGAAGAACTTAAACCAAAAACAATTGATATTGTTGAGGCTGAGTAACAGAGGTAAGTTTAGGGGGTGAAAACCCCCTAGACAGACAGGATTTATTATGACTGAGATTATTTTAGAAAAAGAAATAAACGTAAAAGAGCAGATTGAAGAAGTTACTAAAGAACCTTCAAAGTATAAGGTCATATTTATGAATGATAACGAAACTCCTATGGACTTCGTTGTTGCTCTTTTAATAGAAATATTCAAACATTCAGAAAAAACCGCCCAAGAGTTGACCATGAAAATACATGCTGATGGTCAGGCAATAGTAGGTATATACTCGTTCGAAATAGCAGAACAAAAGGCAGTAGAGGCCACTAAATTATCACGTGAAAATGGCTATCCACTACAGATAGCAATAGACAAAGAATAGCATAAATACTTTGTTGAATGATAATTTTTACAAGGAGTAAAGCATGAGTTTAGAATCTTTAACACAAGCGGCAAAACAAAATGCTGACAGAACGGAATTTGCTCGAGTAATGACAGCAGGTAATCTATCAGAGGACAAGTATAAAACTTTCCTTTGGAATGCTTATTTGGTGTACGATATCCTAGAAGATGTTGCGGCAAGTATGGGTGCATTTGCGCCTATGGATCCTTCAATGCCAGCTGATGATTTACCACTTGATGGACTTAAACAAGCAGATGATATATTAGCAGACTTTGTTGAACTAGGTGGCGATCCAGATAATCCTCCAGCAGTAGTACAAGCTACTGAGGATTACAGAAGTCACGTCGTGAAAAATATACAACACGACAAGCAGAAGCTTATAGCTCACTTATATGTTAATCATATGACGGACTTAACTAACGGACCAACATTAGAGAAAAAAGTACCAGGTTCAGGAAAAATGTACAAGTTTGAAGAAATGTCTCACTCTATCGAGGAGATGAAAGAACTTGTTTCAAGACGTTTTTCTGATGATGATGCTATTGAAGCTAACATTGGTTTTGGTTACAGAACACAACAGTACGAACAGTTAAACGCACTATAAGATGATTTGGGACAAACTGGTTGAATGCCAGGACCAAATCATTAAACTGTTCGATCATCATGGGACTGAGATAAATGAACCAGGAATGGATCATTTTAATCAACCCGGAAGCGGATGGATTAACAGAGTCTGGGCAAACGACGACATCAGAAGAGCTCACATAGACGTGGTAGATGCTAGAGATACAAAAGGTCTCTGGATGATGCACGTTTGTGTTTTACCTCAACTTAACAACGATGGACCTATATACGGCTTTGATGTTATAGCAGGTAAAACAAAAATGACAGGAGCATTCCACGATTTTTCAGCAAGTTCAGGTGGCGAAGACCATCCAATGGTTCAATGGTATCAGGATGAGGTAAAAGATTTTATTCCGGAGAAAAAAAGAGAACTTCCGGAATGGGCAACAAATATTTTTACTCCTAGCATGATTGCGGCAAGTAATGTCAAGGAAGAAGAAGCATCAGTTATCATTCAAATAGCTCTTGATAATCTTTTCGAGTATCTTGATACCATTGGTGAATACACAGGACAAGGCGATAGAGATCTAACTCTAGCAAGCCAAAATTATTATTGTCATAATCAGCAACAGAACCCACATACGCCTAGAGTTATGAAATCCTTAGGATTAAATGAAGCTGACGTAGAAAAGTTCTGTACTGATATGTTATTTCCGAAAAGTTAATTAGCCTTTACAGGATTATTCAATGGATTGTCTAATGCTCTCTGTATCTTAAGATCTAACTGTTCTTCAAGTTCATCGATCTTCTTATCCAGTCTATCTAGTTTGCTATCCATTCTTAATTCAAATGTATTGATAACACCTCTAACTGTGTCAACATTAGCCCTGTTTCTTTCGTCCTGTTTGTCCATGCTGTCATGTAAATCTCCTACATCATCTTTGAGTTCTATCTTTATATCATGAACATCACTTTTTGTATCACCTAAAGTCTCTTTGAACATACCTATTTCGTCTTTCATTAAGATATAGTCCTCTTTAAGTATTGCTAGGTTTTTATCAAATTCGCTAAGGTCGGGAGCCACATAAGCATCTATCTTTTTCTCCATCATAAGATATCTGTTATAAAGTTCAAAGCCTCCCCAAAGTCCACCGATAATGGTACCCACTAAAGGAATGACAAGTAACAATTTACTGCCGCCTACTTTGATACCTTTATATTCTATTTCTGCCATGTGTTTCTCCTATTAAATAGTATTTATTGTAAACCAAGTCCATATCCTGGTTTATACTGTTCATTTATCATATCGTTCATCAGGTTGTCCTGTGCTGAACCAAATAAAGCACCGTATGGATCGCCCAACATCTGTTGATCTCTGTACACTTGTTCATCAGAATACCACATCAAAGCGTCTTCATTCTGTTTTTGTATGTATTTTTTGTAGTTTTCTGTATCGGCTAAAGACTGTATTAGGGCTATTTTAGTTGTTTCATTAATAGCACTATAAGTATCAGCCATAGCACTTAAAATTCTGTTGGCTATTTTTTGTTTAGCCTTTGCTATTTCGGTCTTAATTCTTTCCTTAGTCTGCTTCGATTTTGTGCCGGACTTAGATTTTTTATTTCCTCCTTTTTCTTTAGCATCTGTTTTTTCTCCTCCAGACTCTTCTCTCCCGACATCATCTCCATCTTCCGCATTGGTCTCATCTGTTCTGCTATCTCCGGCTTCGGATTCGGCTTCTGATTCACTGGTATTTTCTCCAGAATCAGAGTCTCCATCGGACTCTGTCCTAGATTCTGTTTCAGTGTTATTTTCTTCCACTGACTGTTCAGCATTACTATCGGACTCTTGTACACTTTCTTGGTTAGACTCAGAAGTGGACGAATCTGTACTGCTTTCGGTTTCGGAAACTTCCGCTTCCACACTGGCATTTTCTGTTGCTCCCTCTTCTACAGTATTTACTTCAATATCAACTGTGGCTTCTGTTGTTGGCTCTACGTTAACTTCCATTTCAACGTTTGTAGAACCTGCGTCAGCAACCTCTATGTTAGTGTCTGGCATATCTATTTCTATTTCTATTTCACCAACAGCATCTGCTACCGCTGTATCAATTTGTGAACCAATGTCTGCTTCTATTTCTGCTACAGTAATTTCTGGAAGTTCTGTTGGACCTACATCTAAGTCAAAGTTTAGATCTATTTCAGCAATAGTTTCTACTTGTACAACTCCTGTGTCTAAGTTTGTTGAAGCCATTTCAACTGTAGTAACATTTGATGTTTCGTCTACTTCTACTGTAAACTCCATTTCAATACCGCCGCCTGTTTCTTCGTTTACTATTTCTATCTCGAATGAATCAACTTCTGTGTAATCTATAGGCTCAACTACTATTGTGTCTTGTATAGGATCACCTATGAACACACTTGTTAATGTATCTTCGCTGGTATTATAAACTGTTGTTTGGTTGCTTAATATAATTTGTGTTATT
>CEWK01081183.1_pt1 | contig 32998 bp, 24 predicted proteins | sample 531431 | NCBI WGS metagenome assembly CEWK01 (sample SAMEA2623059, study PRJEB7988) | marine metagenome | isolation source: saline water (ENVO:00002010), including
ATGAAAGGATCAATACCTTTTGACAAGATTAAATTTAATGAAGATAGTAGTTCAGTTAAAATTGCAAGGTCTAGAATCAAGAATTATTTAATTTTTGAAAAAAATTGGAATAAAATAAATAAATTCATCAAAAATGAATCAAGAGTAGATAATTTGATTAATTTTAAAGTAGGAATTAATAAATATGCTGATAGTATAGATTTCAATGATAAATTTAGATCAGATGATATTCCTAATGATTTAATGAAAAAGCAAATAAAAAAAAACATTAAGTTTAGTTGGAAAATATTTACAAATACATGGTTAAGTAGATTAGATGATTATACATCTTCTCCTAGTTGTTTATTAGAAATAATAAAAGGTATGTTAAATTTAAATAGTTTAAAAAATGAACCTTTGAATGAGGGTATAGATTGGACAAAAAATGGAATGACAACTATGGTTAAAGACCAAGGACAATGTGGAAGCTGTTGGGCATTTTCAGCAGTAAGTACGTTAGAGTCATATATGAGAATTAATAATAGATCAAGTGAAATGTTATCTGAACAAGAATTAGTTGATTGTTCAACTGAAGATTATGGATGTAGTGGTGGATTTATGGATACTGCTTATGATTATGTTATTGAAAATAGCGGTTTACATAGTTCTGAAGATTATCCATATATTGCAAAGGATGGAGAATGTAAGGCTAATTGTTGTAAAGAATATAATGAATATGTTAATGAAAACAAAAATTTGGAACTTGAAGCATTTGATAAGTCTGTAAAAAAATTTTACAAAGAAGAATTTTCAGATGATGAAAAAAATCTTAGATTACATAGAAGAGTTCCTGGTTCAAAATTTAGTGAATATAGATTTTTTAAGCCTGAATCAGTTAGTGATATAAAAAAATCATTAGAAAAAGGTCCAGTTGCAATTGCTCTTGATGCAAATTCATTTTTCTTTAGATTTTATGAATCAGGTGTTATAGATTTACCTTCTGAATATTCATACGGTTTAAACCATGCTGTTATGTTAGTTGGCTGGGATACTGATTCTGAAGGCGAACATTGGATAATTCAAAATAGTTGGGGACAAGGATGGGGAGATAAAGGATTAGTAAGATTAAGAATTAGAGAAGGAGAAGGAACACTATTATGTCAAATATATGGTGTTTATCCTCACAAGTAATAAACAGGTTTAAAGTTAATTTACATACTTTAATATATGAAGTTATATCCTTTATTAAAGTTTGTATATAATGGTCTTTTAACAGGTATGCCTTTATTGACATATAATCCATTTACAAAAAATCCTTTTATGTGTGATTTCAACGTTAAACCTTATAGTACATACTTAAATTATAAATTAGATGATTATCAAGCTTTTAGATTATCAAATTTAATTTCGAGTAAGAATGAAGGTCCTTCTGAATTTAAATTAAAAAAAATATCGATATTAGAGGGAGAAAAACCGAGTTATTATTTGAGTGTAAATATTTATAATTGTTCTCTACCGATAATACCTGAACACAAGTCTATTACAAGGTTAGAAGTTAATACATATGTTGAGTATAATGAAACAATAGGAACTTTAATTGTAGATTATTGTTCAGATCAATTATCAATGGATCCTGTTAATATTTTTAAAAAAAAATCTGATGTTTGGTATTTAAGTATTAAGGATAAATTCACGAATTTACTAAATGGTTTTTGTAGTAGTGATAATATAACATTATTTTTAGATTTAAAAAATAATAATGATAAAGAGGATAATAGTATTAGAATTTCTGATGATTTGATCAAATATTCAGATAAAATTTATTATACTAGTGGTGTATACGATAAGCTTTATTTTGATTCATCATTGATATTTCCAACGATTGTAAAACCAAAATTAGTAAATCATTTTTTTAATTTCTATAATTTAACATTTGATAAACCAGATAATTATTTTTATTTTAATGACAAAATATCTTTTTCAGGTAGTATTTGGAATAATATTCAAGATTTTTAGAAACAATTTAAATTTTTGTAAAAATATTTTATCTACTAAAATATATACATGTTCACATATAATAGAGGTTGTGTTGAAAATTTTGCTGATGAAAAAAAGATAGAAAAGTTCGAAAATACTGCAATTGGTCAATGGATTAATGAAATGAAGGAAAACATAGAAAAAGCACCATTAAAATCAGGAGGAACCTACGAACCTTCTATCGAAAAATTAGAAGAAAATAGCGATTTTGAAAATGGTAAATTAACATTTAAGGCTGGAAAAGATGATAAAGTGGAATTATCCTTAAGCTTTGATACTACTGTTGATGATGAAACTACTGAAAACACATTAACTATGGAACTTACTTTGGTTGATAAAGAAGAAGCAATTTATACAATTGATCAAGCACCAAGAAGATTTATAAAATGTTACAAAGATAAAGAAAATGATAATACTTCTTACTTTATAATTTGGAAATTCGATTCATCTGTAGCTTTATCAGAATTTGACTTGTCAAAAATGAATAAAGATAATATAGGTAAATTTACAGGAGAAAAAAAATTATCTCCATACATGGTTTTAAAATTAGAATATAAACCATCTTATTTATTAATAATATTCTTAGTGGTATTCTTTATTGTATTAGCTGGTGTTATTTTTACATTGGTAAGATAAATAGATCACGAAGATCACTTTGTTGATTCTCGTATTTTTGCTTTGTATTCCAAATGATTTAACATTAGAATACAAATCATTCTATTTGCAAAATATTGATTATTTTTCATAAGGAAGATCACGTTATTCAGCTTTGCTGAATTAATTTATTAATAATTTTTTATCTAAATTTAATTATATATGTTATTCTTAAAGTCAGACTTTGCCAGTTATGAATCAATTAATAATGAATTAAAGGAAGAAAAAGATATAGAAAATTTTAGTAATACCTATTTTGGGTCTATCAAAGATTTTCAAGAAAAGTCTAATGCTTTATTTGATACATCTCATTTAGAGAAAAAGAATTTATCAGGGACTTATTCTATTGATCAAAATTCAATGCCTATAGCCGGATTAAAATTTATTATTTCAAAAATGGGAGAAAATGTAGATATTAAGAAATTTGAAGAAAGACTTTCAAAGGAATCAGGAAATAATGTTATGAGTGCATTTGGACTTCGTGCATTAAGTTTATTAAAAAATCAAGAAGCATTACTACTTAAAATGACTGATCATTTTTCAGAAAGATTTAAGGTTTCTGCACAAGGAAGTAATTTTAGTTTAGAATTTAATTTAGTTATATTTGATTTCTTAAAAGATGTGTTTGGTATTGATGTTACTGATGAAAAATTTATAGAAGACATTCCAGAAGATCAAAGATCCTCTTTTGAAAAATATTACAATAGAAATCCAAATTTTTTAATTATTTTATCTGGTTCTGAAATTGAAAGTAGTAAAAACGATAATCCTAACAACCGTGAAAATTTATATTCATTTAATAATTTTAAATTAGATATTGATTTTCCAGATGTAATTAGTCCAATTCTATTTTCATCTTTTGTTGATAAAGAAGATGAGTCAAAAGCTTACTTATCTGGTATTGGTTTCATGGATAATGATTCTCTAGTTAGAAAGTCAGGAAAATCAATTAGTGTATTAAAATTAAATAGGACAGGAATAGCCAATTTAAATATAATTATCGGTATTGCACTTGTTGTATTATTTTTGCTTGTTATTTTTACATTACTTAGATAATAATTTAAGATACCAAATATTTATTATCTAAAAAATATATATATGGTAAAATACACCTTACAAAAAGGTTTAGAAAAACTTATCAAAAGCGTTATTATTGAGAATTTTCATGGTGAAGAACGCCAAGAAGATGAAAAATTAGATGATACTATCAATTCTGATAAATGGGTTGAAGACGGAATCAATGATGAACATGAAGAATTAACAAAAAGAAATTGGCCATTTTTTGTAGGAATATTAGTTTTTTATATTACTTTTTTAGTTCTAATTTCATTAACTTTATCTTCTGGCAATTAATTACAAAATTTACTAATTACATCAATAATATTTTGATGGTAATTATTAATATCAGTATATTTCCTTTCTGATGATCCTACAGATATCCTTGTTTTATGCATAATATCTCCCCATGGTTTATCTAGTAAATCAGTATGTCCAAAGTCTTTCACTGTTATAGTTTCTATCGATTTATTATTTTTTAGTATCAGATTATCTTTATTTAATGACAATATTGGTATAAATGGTATTGTGGGTGGATTCCAACTTCCAGTATATGATTTTTCTGCATTTATAATTATTGCGTCATCAATATCTACAAACATCTTATTGGGTTTGTTCATTATATTATAACAAAGATCTCTTATTGTAAATCTGTTATCAACTGGATCTAGAAAAACTATTTTTTTTATTTGACTATATTTATTTGATAAGTCTACTGCTAATTTAGTGCTTGATGAATGTAATACAATTATAATATTTGTAGAATCTATTGATTTTAATAAGTTATCAAAATGATCTACATTTGTGTAATCAGAAAGATATATTTTAAAGTTTGAAGAAGCCATATTATTTAGAAAATTACTATACAATTCATTTGGTATAAAATTAGCTCCGCCAGATAAAAAAATTATATCTTTGGTTTGATTTATAAATTCGAATTTACTTTTCACAGGTTCAATTATTTTGAGATCAGTAGATTTAATATATTTTGTTTTAACAGGAAAGTTAAAAGAACAAGTTAAATTTGTTTTTAACAAATAAAAAATCAAAAGAAGATTAGAAAATAAATTAAATTTAACCATATGCAAATCTTAGAAAAATTAAATCTAAAATAAACTAATATGGAAGAAATTAATAATAAAATAAATTTTTTATTTTCAAAATTATTTGCAACTAAAAAAGATGGTAAATATGTTCATCCTTTTTTTAATGATATTTTGAGAGTAATCAAATTTAAAAAAAATATATTTACAATTAATCCAAAATATAAATTTAATTTTAATAAAGAAGACATGGTAATGAGAAAAGAAATTTTAGATGATATCATTAAATCTAGATCAAAATTGTCTAATGATATAGAAAAAAGAAGGACTAATTATTTATCATTTGATTCAGAAAAAGTCCAGGCTATATATGAATCAGTTATGAATGGTGAAAGTATAAAAAATATACAGTTTCTTGTTAACGAAGTTTCATATATGTTGATACCTTCAAATATAAAACTTGATAAAGATTTTTCATTAGAAAATTATTATCCAGGTCCCAGAGGTTATCAATTTATGGAAAAAAAAGAAGTATCAAGTTTACTTTCAGGAAAGAGAGTTATAAATATAGCTATAATTGGAACAGGACCAATTGGATTATTTTTAGCTCTATTTCTAAATTTTTTTTACAATGATTCATCATTAGGCAGTGATCCTATAGTTAGAACAATATTATTTGATAATAGGGTAGAAGAAGATAGAGGAAAATTATATAGAAAACCATTTACAAGAGAAAGACCATTTGCAACAAATTCATCTTACTTTTCAGCAATATTTAGTAAAATTTTTTGTCTAGAAGAGCAAAAAGACTATCTTTATTTTAATATTAATGTTTTGGAATATATGTTATTTTCTAAAATACATGTTGATAAAATCCCAATATATTTTTGGAGTGCAGATACAAAGAAAGTTTATGATACAATGAAAAGCCTTAACATCGAAGTAATGTATGATTGTACTGGAGGTAGATTAATGAGAAATTATTGTCACCAAGAATCGGATTTGTGTAATCCTGATATATATGAGTGGATAACAGAAGATGCATTTGCTAATATTCCCAAAGATATGAGAAATGATTTAGCAAAAGAATATAATTTGAAACCTGAGTTTGTAAGAGATTTAATAACAACTATCCCTGGTCAAAATTTGGTTATTTTTAATAAAAATGAAAAATTTGTAAAGAATTATTTTTATGCAAGCTTGACTTGTTACAATTTTAAAGCATTAAAATGGAAAGATAAAATTGACATAAATATAGAAAATGAAACTGATTTAAAATCTTATATGGAATTAAAAGGAAAATATTTTTATATTGAAGACTTAATTCAATTATGTAGAATTATAAAAGATTCCAATGAAAGAAATAAAATATATCAATTTTATAAAAAATTTATGAAAAAAAAATCAATTAATAGTAAGGAATATATAATTTCTTTTGATGTATGGCATACATATATGAGACATTCAATTGAGTGTTCTAGAATTATTGATCATGATAAACATAAAATTTTATACATTGGGGCAGGAGATACAATATTTCATAGTCATTGGGTAATTGGAGCAGGAATGAATAGAACAATAGATTTTGCAGTTAAATGTTCCAGTTTATTAATGTTATTATAATTCGTTTTTTATTAGAAAGATTTCTATATCTTTCTAATTATGAACAATGAAGAAATTTTTAGTAATGATCCAAAATTATTGGTATCTAATTTATGTAATATTTCAGACTGGAATATAGTTGATGAAAAGATGTTAAACTTGAAGTATCCTTTAGTTTTTTTAATAAATATTCTTAAATTTCAAAGAAAAATAGATGATTATTTATTAAGTATATTAGTTAGATTTTATCTGAAAAATAACTTTGAACTATGTTTTAATTTACCAATATTTTTAATATTTAATCATCTAGATTCTAAATTTGAAATTACTAAAAAAGTAATTAATGATTTTTATACTAGTTTATCTAAAAAAATATTTTTTATAAAATCAATTATTGATTTTAGAAATATATGTAAAGGGGCATATTGGTTTGATAATGTATTTAATAATAGTATTATTAATCAAAGAAACAAAATAGACGAAGTATTTTGTTTTTTCAAAGCTCATTTTGATGCAAGTAAAACAGGTACTGAGGGAGTAATGAGATTAGTAGCTCAACTAAAATCTTCTTTTTCAATTTATGATTATAAAAAAAATCCGATAATACAAGAATTAAAAGATAGATTTAATAGATTGGATAGTTTTTTTGGTAAAAAGATATTTGATGAAAAAAAAATCATAATAATTTCTGAAAAAGAATTTGATAAAATAAGTAATGAAGATAAAATAAAATATGTATTATATTTTTATCTTAAAGTCGAAAAATTTTTTAATAAAATATTATATGTTTACGATGTTTTTATATTTGAAGATAATAAACTTAAACAAATTTTGAATCCAAGACCAATCATAGTAAATCTTGATAGTGAACAAAATGAAAGAAGTGACACTGATGATTTAGAGCTTCTTATCTAATCAACTTATAATTCATAATAATTCTTCAAATCATTTAATGGTCCTTCGGTCCAAGATTCTACATTACCAACTATTCTCAATATATGCTTCGCTCTTGTCATTGCAACGTTAAGTCTTCTGTAGTCTGACCAAAATCCTAAATTTTCTGTTCTAACTGTTGTTAAAATTATAACATCTGATTCCTTTCCTTGGTAAGAATCAACTGAATGTATACATGATTTCAGTTTTGGTTCAAGCGATCTTAATAATGCACATTGGGCATTATATGGTGATATAACAACAATTTCATCAAAAGTATCCTTAAGATCATTATATAAATCAATGACCATATTTGCTTCTTCTGCATTTTGATAACTCGTTCCTACTCTCTGTTCTTGACCATCTACATTGCAAATTTCAAAAGCATTTAGTGATTCAGCGATATTATCAATAGATTTATAATCTGTTTTTAATTTATTTTGGTAATATTTGAAATTAGGAAAATTAACAATGTCAGGATGCATCCTTCTTTGAGTGTCTAATAGTTTATTTTCATACCCTAATGATATCATTCTATCCATAAAACTTCTTTCATGATTCAATTTATTTCCTTCTTTTGACACAAGAGCAGGTAATTGATGAGGATCTCCTGTCATATAAATATATTTTACACTGGGTCTTAAAAGTCCCCAAAACCATGCTTCTTGACATTGTGAAGCTTCATCCATCATTATCGAAGTAAATTCAATATCTTTGAACTTAGAACTAGTACTCATTGATACTGTGCTGAAAATTACTTTTTTATTTATATCATCTTCCTCTTCATTATTTTTTCTATGAGAGTTTTTACCTTTTGTTGAGATAACTAAAGAACAATCAATACCTTCACTTTTAGCTCTTTCAAATAAATTTATAGTAGCAATATTACTGGGAGCACAAATTAATATTTTTTTATGTTTACTTTTATTTTTTGAGTTTATCATTTCTTTTAATTCTTTAATCAAATTAAATGTCTTTCCCGTGCCAGGTGGACCATGTATTAATTTTATATATGAATCACCTTGAGTTTTAGATCCATTTAACAAAGTCTTAATAATAAGATTATTAGGTTGACATTCTTTAATTGCATCAATATGTCTTTGGAATGGTAATGGGCTTTCATAAAGTTTCACATTATTTAGATTTACAAGGTTTTCTCCTAGTTTACCGTCTTGATCCGTATTATTTTCTAGATTTTTACCAGCTTCTATAAGTGCATCAAATAAGTCATCCATTGCACCCATTTCATTTTCATCATTTTCTTCACAAATTTTCTTTTCTTTTTCTTCTATTTTCTTTTTTTGTTTTTCTAATTTCTCTTCCTTCTTCTTTTGACTTGCTTCTTTTTTTTCTAAACGATCTTTTTTCTTTTGTTCAGCTTCTTCTTTCAATTTATTATCTCTTTGTTTTGTCTTTTCTTCATAGTCTAAAGTTTCAGCTAATTTACTTTCATATTGTTTAGTATACATATCTGAATTATCATTTATATTTTTATGTTGGTCTATTAGGTGTTGGTCAGGATTCGGAGTATCTTTTAATTTTTTATTGATTTCTTTAGCTCTTTGTTTGTATTCTTTTGATATTTTCATTGCTTCATTTGTATCTTTTTTCATATTTTTTAATTGTTCTTTATTTTGTTTAATTTCATCTTTCTCTTTTTTCAATGCTTCTTTTTCTTGTTCTTTTTTTTCTTTTTGTAGTTGTCTTTTAAGTTCTCTTTCTTGAGCTCTTATTATATCTTTTTCAATTTGTTCTTGAGTTTTTTCTTTTTTTGGTTTTTCTTTTTTAAATACTAAAAATAGTTTTTCTTGATTTTCTCCTTTTTGTTTAGTTTCACCCGCAACTATTCCTGGTGTTTCTGTATCTAAATTTACAGCATGTAAAATAGGAGATTCAACTATTTTTATTTCGTTTTTTAAAGAATTATGAGCTTCTTTTACTAGAGCATTTTTAAAATATTCTAAGCTTTCATCTATCGTTTTAAATTTTTCAGGGATTGGATTGACATAAATGTCTTTATTGTTTCTATAAAAACTTACAGCTCCTTCTAATAGTTTATTTAAAAAAAATTCTGAAAATTCCATATAAAATTTATAAAGAAAAATTTAGTTGCTCAAACTATATTTAGTAAAAAACTGAGGTAAGTTTTCCTTTATCAATTTTAATTAAATTATAATAGTCATTAATTAAAGTAAATTCAATGTCTAGATTTTGTCTATTTATTTCTTGGTTAAAATATTTCTGAAGAAAGTTAGGATTAATTTGAGCTTGAATATATTTACCTTTTATAATAGAAAAATTAACGTTACCACTTGGTTGACTTTCATTAGGGAATAATGAAAATGTAAAGAAATAATAACCTCCTTTTAAATTTTTATTTAGATTTTTATGTTTAGTTACTGTAGAATAGTAATGTTCTCCATATTTAAAGTCAATTAATGGTAAATCTTGTAGAATTAATTTAAAGTCATTTAATATATTTTCAGAGTATAAATTATGTGAATTATACAAACTAGGATTTTTAAATTCATATCTATCAAGACCGAATACTAATGTTTTAGGTCTAAAAAACCACATCAAGTTTTTTGTTGGATTTAGTAAATCAATCTCAGTCGAGTATTGATTATTATTAGGAATATCCGTACTCATTTGCCTTGGAATTGTTATTACATACTCTAATTTACTTCTTGCAAATTTTTGTCTTTCTAAAGCATCTAAGAAAACATATTCACAAAAAAATCTTATTGATGGATTTGGAACTTTACTTAATAGAAAGTTATGATTAGCAACTGTTGGATGCTGATTTCCATGTAAAGTTATTGATATATTTTTTAAATTATCATCATTAATTATTGATGTCCTAAATCTAAGATATTGATCCATTGTCATTTCATTATTGTTTCCATAATTAGAAAATAAATAATCAAGATCAGAAGGTAAAATATTTGGATATTTTATTTCTAACAATCCTCTTGTTAATTTTTCACAATAATATATGTATATTCTTTCTCTTTCTAAATATTTAACTTTATTATATATTAACTGTTCAACATTAGATATCATTTTTGATAATTTAATTGGAGTAAATATTTTATTTGATATTTTAGAGTGTTTATGATAAGGATACTCTAAAATTAATAAATTTTCATAGTCTTTTTTATAATTATAAAAGTAAATTAAGTTATTGAGATTATTAATTGTAAAATTTAATTTTACATCTTGGTATCTTAATGATACTAATGGTAAAGAATCAATAGATTCCCTATTAAACCAAAAATTTAATGGTACATATATTTTTGTTGATTGTTTAGTTGTAGATAAATCCATTATTTCTGGAACATTTCCTATAATTTTAGCGTAGTTTTCTAATTGTTGTATTTTTATTTTATTATATTGACTTATATTATAGTGATCATTTGAATATTGTTCAATAACTTGACCACCAATTTCAACCTCATTATTAATAAAAAAATGATGTCCTAAATTTTCAATCCATGAATAATTTATAGTTCCTGTACTTATCTCATTATATTTTTTCTTGAAATAAATATAATTGCTGTAGTAATATTCTAACTGTTTTAAATTATTATTATATAATTTATTTATATTTTCTAAAAATGTTTGATAAGTAATTTTATTATTTTGTGGATCATCAATTGAATCAAAACTAGAATTTAAATTTAATACATAACTAATAATATCTATTTTATCTTTAATATCTTCATCTATTTTAAATACTGTTTGATCTAAAATTTGCGAATTTGATTTAGAATCTAATGTAGCTTGTACTAAAATATTTTGATAATTAATGTCACTAGATTTCAATAAAACCATAATTTTTTGATAAAAAGATATTTGTACATTTGAAAAATTTGTTAATTCATTGTATTCCTTTAACCATTTATTCATCTGATCCTCGTTATTTTTTAAATTTGTAGATTTCATATTTTGGTATACTGAATCTGATATGTGATTATCATCTAAATTTAATTTAGGAATTTCAATTTCAAAAAAGCATCTATGAATAAGATCACCTCTTTTTGGTATTACAATAAAAAAATCATTACCATACTCAGGTATTCCTTCCAAATTAATTTCAATAGTCTCACATGAAAATTTAGTATGTCTTTTGAAATTTTTTTTGAAAAATGTTATTTCTGGATTTTTTGTTAAATATGTATCTTGTATACCCGAGCTGGCTATTTGGAGTAATCCTCCTGGCATATTATTAAAACTATGGCGATTTTTTTAAATGATTAATTTATTTTAAAAAAGACACTTTTTTAAAATTAATTAAACAATGTAACTTATTGACAGTCACTCATAACTCTTGGTTCAACTACTAAGAAAAAGAATGGTAAAGCAAATGTGACAATTAAAAATCCAATTAATTTGTCAGTATCAATATCTCCATCTTCAGCTATATCTGCACCAATTGATGAAAATGATGCTTTAATAGTTGCTTTTATAGTTTTTGAGTATAGTAAAAAATTTTCATAAAAACTGGTACCTTCTAGTAATTCTTGTTCTTCTTTTTTTATTTCTTGATTAAATAATAATTCAAATCCTATAGTACCTATCATTCCTACCATAATACCAAATAATATTTTTGATGGTTCCTTATTAAGTAAAAAGTATAGTGCAATTGCTTTAACGACGTTCATAGTTGTGTATTTTATTCCATCAGTTAAACATATTTTGTAGAATTCTGGATTTTCAGTTCCAGAAATTAAACTGTTAAATAATTTACCATCCTTAATTCTATTTGCAATTTTGTAAGTAACTAAATTGAAACATACAGCACCAATTACTCCAGATAGGGTAGTTAAAAACCATTCATTGGTAAAAAACTCTCTTTTCTCTTGAACTAAGTGTTGTCTTACTAATTCAGAAAAAATAGCAATTGTGAAGATTTTGTAAGCTGTTGCTTTTGAATTCTTAATTTCTTTTTGAGTAAACATGTATATAAAATGATAGAAAAAATATATTTTCCTTAAATATTTTATTTTAGTAAAAATGATACTAAAACTATAAAATTGGTTTAAACTTTATTAAGAATATTATGTTATAATATATGAAATTATCAGAATATAAACTTTTAGGAATAATAATGATTCTAGTAGCAGTTGTTTATTTTATGAATAGAAGTATTAAGTATTTGAAAAATAAAATAGTTGAGATTGAAAATAAAATGTCAGAAGATAAGGGTGATAATTTAAGAGCTATTAAGAGTATTGAACATACAATTGATTCTAAAAGAATTAAAAATTCAAGTAATGATAATTTACAATTACTTAATAAAGTAAAATTATTAGAAGATAGGTATAAAAATTTAGAAAAATATTCATTAGAAAATGAAGAATGGAAAAATAATTTGAAAAAAAATTCTAATAATCAAGAATTAAAAAAAAATGAATCTTTAGAAAATAGGAATAATGAAGAAATTAAATCTGCTGAAAATGTTGCTGAGTACTTTAGTGATTCTGATTCAGAACTTGAAGTATTATCAGAAAATATAGCAATATATTCAAATGATAATGAAGATGTTAATATTTCAAATAGCGATTTAGAAGATTTATCAATGGGAGAATTACCTAATAAATCAGTTCCATCTGAAAATAGTGATTCTATGATCCCTAATACAGTAGATACAAAAGAATTAATGGCTACTAATGAAGATTTAAGTAAAGAATCTCCAAAGTTGGACGTTGATATTATTGAAGATAACCTTTCTCAAGAGAAAAAAAGTGATGAAGTTGAAATGAATTTAGATGATCTTCTTAAATTAAAATTAACTAGGTTACAGTGTATGGCTGAGGAAGAAGGATTAGAATTAACAAGGAAAAATGGTAAGAAAAAAACAAAAAAAGAATTAGCCAATGAGATATTAGGTTTAAAATTAAATTTAAATAATAAAGTAGAAAATACAAGTTCAGTTTAAAGATTATTTAAAACATTTATATTTAAAAATGTTTGAATTAATTTTTTCTAGTATCATATATATGGATAATCGTTACTTCAAAGAAGGATGCCCTCCTTTAATGTCTGATGGGAGATTTGTTACTAGTTATGTAGATAGTGATATTTTGGTTCAATTTATTAGACATGTTAATGAAATTGGATCATCTCAAGATTTTAAAAATTTCATGCAAAAGAATGCTGTTGAAATTATGAATAAGGAAAGAAACTTTGTAGTTGAAAAAAATACATGTGAAGTTAATGGAAAATGCAGTGGTCCAGTTATTGAAGGATTTGATAATGAAGAATTATATGGTAATATTGAAGTTCCTAATGTAACTGGTGAAATTAATGTTGAAAATTACAGTGATAATAGTAATAAAAGCAGATTTGGAAAATAAGTTAATTAAATTGCTATAATCTCTAATTTAATCGATGTATTATATTGAGTTCCTGTGTTATTAAGTAAATCTATATTTAAAACAGGACCTAATATATTATTGTAGTCAACTGACTCTGTAAAGGTAATACTTTCCAAAGTTAGTATATTTCTTTTAATAACTGTTTTAGTTAGTATAGTTGGATTTGTAGTATCTTTAAAATTAAATGAACCATCAAGTCTTAAATGTAGGTGAGATGGATCACCGTCAACTGTAGATGAAATTATAATGAAACCAGAGAAAATAAAATCGTTTTGACTAGTTGTACAGACATTGGTAAACATAAAATTAGTTGATACATTAGGTTGTAAATACTTTGATTGTAAATATGTTCTTGATGTAGGTAAATTTGTAGATGTTGCATAATTTTCTTTATTTTTTAATTCTAATGTTGGATTATTATTATTATTAAGTGACGTAATTTGAACACCAGGGTTATAATATGGAGAACTTAATTTAATGTAATTATCAGCTTGTATCTGAACATCACCAAATCTACCCTGTGTTAAAAAGGTTCCTGTATAAAAATTCATTGTAATATCTTCAATTCTATCATCATTAAAATTATCTGATTTTCTTGAAAATTTCATCAATACATTTGATAATGAATCTCTAATTTCCATATGTTGATTCATTATACTTAGAGTTATATTATTCACAAATTGAACTGGTCTATAAAATGTAATTCTTACTGCACTAAATAAAGCATTTAATATCTTGTTTGTAGTAAAGCCAATAGATCCAGAAGCTTCGATATTGAAGTCACTCATATTTAAAGAAAAAGGCTTCGTAAATTCAATATTTCCTCCTTCAACTCCAAATCTTAAGTATCTTTCCTCAGTATTATTTGTTTTTGTCAACATTATTTCTACATCCTTACCTATTCCTCCTATTATACCTCCACCATGTAATGTGTTATTCCAACATTCAAAGCTTGCATAATAAATTGAAGGTAAATTATCTACACTATTTAGATTATCAATAAATGCTTTTTGATTTGAAGTAAATTCACTATCTGCTGAAGTTTTATCAGTAAAGGTAAAGTCAGATGATAAATAAGTAGCCCTTATACTTGTTCTTGCTCCTTCAAATCTTTTTTTTGTTGTTGTTATTGGCGCAAATATAGAATTATCTAAAAAGTTTCCAAACGGTAAACTAATTAATCCAACTTTATCAAGTAAAACACTACCTTGACTTGAAAAGTTATCTTTTTTTGTAAAATAAAAACCTTGCATAAAATTATCTGAAGCAGGGTTTTCGATACCTAATCCTATTGTATTTGATCTTGATCTAATATTAAATGAATCTAGATATACAGTTGTACCCCTAATTAAAACATCACCATGAATTTGTACTTCATAATTTCCTGTAGCATCAAAAATAGTTCCAGTAACACCTACATTCACTTTACCTCTAAAAGTAGAATCAGAAATAAATTGGATTGATTCTGATATAGCTCCAATTTCTTCGAATGAAGCATTATTAATACTAGCACTACTAGTTTCCAATGTATCCAATTGAACTTGGTTTACAGTAGGTTCTACATCAATAAGACCTTTATCTAATGCTCGTCTAATAACTCCTATAATAAATGTTTCTTGTTCTGGACCACTAATAACAGTTCTTGCCACAGTATTTTTTAAAGCAATAGGCATAGCAGCCGGCATAGGTACCATAAAGCTAAAATTATTCATTATTATTTAATTGTATTTTTTTTTATAAATCATTTTTTAATTTTCGTTATGTAGAAAGATTTTTCTAATTCATTCTATATATGTCAAATAAATTTCAAAAAGAATTAAAAATTTTTTCCAGAAAACAAAAAATAGAAATTAAAAAAGAATTGATTGATGAGTTATTTTCTAACGTAATTTCCAATTTTGATTCTCAAAAGATATTAAATTTTAGTATAGAATATCAGATTCCATTAACTATTGTTGATGGTAACGGCGATACATTAATCCATAAAATAATAGGTGACGATAATTGTAGACAAAATGAATTAAACAAATTAAATTTTATAAAATTTTTGGTAAATCAAGGTGTTGGTCCTGATAGTCCAAATTCAGATAATATAAAACCAATTCATTTAGCATGTAAAAAACAGCTATCTTTAATTATCGATTACTTGCTATCTATTAGAGTTGATATAAATTTCGCTGATAATTTTGGAAACACTCCTTTACATTACTTCCTAAATGGTCACCTATATGATTATAAAAATTTAACACCAATCGAATTAATTCAACCTAAAGAAATTAAACAAGATGATTTAACTTTTGAAGAAAAAACAGCCTACGAAAAGTTTATATGGAATCAGATTTCTAATGATAATAATGATAAAGATATTAGATTTATCAAAAATACAATAGAAAAAATTTTATTGAATGATAAAAATTCATTAGATAAATATAATGAAACTTTAAAGTCGATAAATGAAAAATTAGATAATAAAAGTGTAATTTCTGATATTAAGTCTAAACATAGTGATATTAATGATTATATATCTAGAAAATTTAATAATTTTGTTAAAATAGATGAAATTGAAATTCATAATGAAGAATTCAACTCATGGGAAAAAGGAAATATTACTGGTTTATCTATATTAAAAAATATAGGAAGTAGCGAAAATCCAATTCAAGACTATATAAATAATCTCATAGGTGAAAATATAGATTCACTAAAGAATATGTTTAACAATAATAATTTATTTTCAAGTCAATTTAGTAAATCTGTTCATTTACCATTATCTGGTAGAGGAACTCCTATTCAAGAAGGTCTTCCTGATGAAATAAATTTAATTGATCCAGCAACAGGAAACTTTAATATTAAATATTCAGAAGAAAGAAATGGCCTACTACAAAGCAAGGCCAATAATTTAGATTCATATTTTGGAGATTTAATTTTAGATGATAAATCATTTATTGGTGGTGCAAGGACAGTTACCCTAAGGTTACCTAATTTATTAAATAATGATGATTTTTGGAACCTGTTAAAAAATATTTTTAATAATAGAAATCAGATTGGTGGTGGTCAAAATAATAATATTTTTGATGAATTATATTCATATAATTATAAAGATATTCCTTCTTATGACCTTGAATTGTTATATTTGATAAATGACTTTGTAAAATTAAATTCTAAGGATCCGACTGTATTGACTAAAATAAGGTATAACATGTTAGAAAAAATAGTTAGAAAACTTGAACAAGCAGAATTTATTAGTTATAAAAATGAATATACTAAATTTATAGAAGATATTTATGATGTGATTGAAAGACCTGATTTAGCAAATCTAGATTTATTAAAATCATCTAACAGAATTTTCCCTAATTATGACAATTTTGATTCAGTTACAATATCTAATAAATTAAAAGTAAAAGACTATGAAAAAAATAGGGCAAATAAAGAATTAAATTTAAAAAATGAAGAGATTACCGCTAAAGATACTATGCTAAATGGTTTAGTTACTGAATTAAATTCAATAATTGATGAAAAAACAGACATTATTGATAATTTAAAAATAGAAGTTATAGATATTAATAAAGATTTGATTGATAGAAAGCAAAATTTAGATAATTTACACCATGATCTTGATAAGAAAAATAACGAAAATTTCAATATAAATGATTTTGGAGAATCTAAGTTTTTAAATCCTGATCTACAAAAACTTGATATGAGTTTAGATGAAGTTGAAGAAAAAATTAGTGAATTAGGAACTCAAAAACAAAACCTAGAAAATGAAAATGATAATATTAAAGAAAAATACAATATTACAGATAATCAACAAATATTACAATTTGACAATAGACAATCAAAAGTAGATTTAGAAAAAGAAGTAAATACAAAACTGAAAAATTTAGAAGAAAAGAGAAGAAATATTTATAGTGATATTATTAAAATATCAAAAGATAATGAAGAAAAAAGAAAACTCTTAAATGAATATCAAGACAAAATTGATAAACAAAAGGTGGAGGCTCTAAAAAATGAAATGAAATTTGAAAGTAAAATGGGACTTAAGGAATATGAAGTTAAGACAAAAGAAAAAGAAGCTGAAGATAGAATTAATGATGCAAAATTAAAATATGATGAAGCTAAAAGAAATTTTGAATCTGCTGAAATCGATAAGAAAGAGGCTATTGAAATAAAAGAAAATGCAGAAAAAGAAATTGAGGATATGAAAAGACAATTTAAAGATGATAGTTTTGATTTAAGAATTAAAACAATGGAGCAAAGAAATACAATAGATGATCAAACAAGAGAAATTAGTCGTATTGATTCTGAATTAGAGGAAAAATCAAAAAAATTACAAGAAAGTGAAGAAGCAGTTAATTCATTAACATCAGATTTAGGCTATTTGGAAGGTGTATTAGAAGAAGAAAAAGAACAAGGTGAAGAAAAAACAAAAAAAATTAATCAACTAAATGAAAAAAATCAAGAATTAACTACTCAATTAGAAGAATTAATAAAAAATAATAATATTACAATTGAAAATTTAAGACAAAGTCAAGGAATAATTGAAAAACAAAAATCGGAATTAGAAAATACAATTGAAAATCTGAAGAAAAGTGATTTATATGCTAATAGTTTGGTTGATGAAAAATATAAACTTAGTCAAGAAATCGAAAAAATAGAAAAAGAGAAAGATCAGTTAGAAGCTAAATTAAATGATGAGAAAAAATATTTAGATCAAGTATCCGATATTAGTGAAGGAAGATTAAAAATGATAGAGACTTCAAGAGAACACATCAAAAGTTTATATTCACGTTTAGACCAAAAAATAGAAGAATATAATAATCTTAATGATACACTTGAAGAACAGAAAAGTGAAAACTTAACGACTCAAAATCAATTAGAGTCAGCTAATGAGGAATTAAAAAAATTAAAAGATGATTATAATCAACAAGGAGAACAAATTTTAGAATTACAGTCTGATAATTCTGATTTAATCCTTAGTAAAGAAAAATTAGAAAAGGATATCCAAGATTTGAATGATAGTCATGATGAATTAATTTCAGATTATGAGGATAAAGTAGCAATTTTAAAAGATGAAGTCAGAAAAATGGTAAAATCAGGAACTGATTACGTTGAAGATAAAGAAAGAAAGATTCAAGAATTACTATGGCTTAAAACAAAACTACAAATAGAAAATTTATATCTTAAAGAGGAAGTTGAAGAAAAAAGAAAAGAAAATGCTAACATAGTAAGTTTAAATTTAGCAAATCAAAGTGAGAATAATGATTTTCAAAATTATATTAGTGAATTAGAAAGTATCATAACACAAAAAGATGATAATATAAATACATTAATTGATGAATTAAAAAATGCAAACTTAAATTTAGATCGAAAAGAAGTAATATTAGAACAGCTTTTAGATTATTTAGAAAGTTTAGAAAATAATCAAATTAATGAAATGAAGAAATCTACCAAACATGTTACTAAAAAGAAAAAGAATGTACAAGATATACATGACCAAATTTCTAATATACCTTTTATTACTAGTAAAGTAGGTATTGATGAATTTAATATTTATGCAAAAGAAAGTGAAGAAACAAGAAATAAAATTTATAGTGCTGATAGCGGAAGATCTGGAAGCAAAAGTTCAGGTAGCAAAAGTTTAGGTAGCAAAAGTTCACGTAGCAAAAGATCTGGTAGAAAAAGTTCAGGTAGCAAAAGTTCAGGTAGCAAAAGTTCAGGTAGTATAAGTCCAGTTAGCGAAAGATCTGGTAATGTAAGTCCAGATACCACAAGTTCTGGAAGCCAAGGGGATAATTATTTTGAAAATTATAATATAATATCAGAAAAACAAGCTAGAATAAATGAATTAAACGGAGAAAAAATTAGGTTATCAAATTATATCAGAATGGGTCAAGCAAGTAATAATGATCAAGAAAGATTAAAAGCTGTTAACCAAGAAATAAGTGATTTGGAAGCAGAAATTGAAAGTTTAAAACCTACTGAAACTCAAATTGGTGGTGGACCTACTGAAGATTTGGAAATATTAAATAATGAAATACTTGAGCTTCAAAATACAAAAATACAGTCAGAATTAGATTTGGATAGAATGTGTGAGGATTTTGATAGATTTAAATATAATTTCAATAAACTATCTAAAATAGTTGCTGATATTATTAATTTTAATAATATTAAGGATAAATCAATAGAAATTAATGAAATTAATAATTTAAAAATAGAAAACGAACAAATTGCAAAAAAATATTTAGATAGAATGAGAAATCAATTTGATGATGAAAAGCAATTAGAAATTAATCAAATTAATGATAATATTAAATATGAAGAAAATGAAATTAAAAATATAGAAGATAAAATTGAACAATTAACAAAAAATATAGAAAGCGAGGAAATAGAAAGAGATAATGAAATTAATAAAGAAGGACCTAAAAATGATATTTTGAATTTAAAACATGATTGCGAGCAATTAAGAGATGATATTAATATGTTAGAATCTAATATTAAAAACATTGAAGAGGAAATTAAAAATCTAAGGGATATGAAACTAAAGATTCCAAAAGGAATAGCTACCACAGTTATCACAAATTTTAATGATATTCGTGTTTGTCTTAGAGAAATAGAAAAGTTTATTGATATTGATAATAAACCAGAATCAGATGAATTTATAGATTTTTATAGAAAAATTCATAATAATATAATAGAATTAAATGATGATCAAAGTGGAGGTGCTCAGAGAAGATCAATTACATCTAATCGTTACAATAATTTTAAAAAGCAAATTCTTGATCAAAATATTAACAATGGAGCTATTAACTATGGTTATAACATTGCAAATTTTAATATATTAGATTTATTTCAAATATCAAATACTGAAAATGTAAACACATTATTAGGAATGCATCAAATGTTGAAAACATATCATATTAATGATATTATTCCGAACAGTCAAGCTAATGAAATTATAGTTTATTGGATATGGATATTATTAAGTGAATTAATTTATTTTGATTTTACAGTTGGTAATAATGATTTTAATTATTTAAATTACGACAATGAGAATCATAAAAGTATCGTTGAATTAGCAAGAAAGATTTATATACAAAATGATGCTGGATTAAACCCAAATTTAAATTGGTTAAATAAAGAATTTATTAATGAAAAAGAAAAATTGGTTTATGCAATATCACTTTATGTCAATAAATTAATGCCTCAAAAACCATTGTTATCTCATGTAACTGATACAATCTTTATAATTAGGACAATTAATGATCCTGTAGATATTCTACTTAAGTTAGAAACATTACATCTTAATATTGACAACATTCCAGACTATCTTTTAAATCCAGATGAATTTGTAACTGACTGGATTGTTAGAACACCAGGTATTATATATAATTCAAATGATTTTAGCCAAATAAATTATGTTTTACCAAGCAGACTTAAATTTTTTATTAATTATACTAATATTAATGATATAAATGATAAGGTATTTATTGTATCTAAATTTTTAGAATCATATGTTATGGGTTTTGACTTTTTAGGATGTTTTCCAAAAATAAATCCAAATGAAGAAGGAAATTTACTTAGAATTGTAAATGATCCTAGGTCTGCTATTGTTAATAGTGGGTTTCCAAGTGATAACGCTAGTGAAAGTTTGAATTATAAATATTGTGATAATCATGGAATTATTAAAAAAGAAGATCTTGTCAACTATCTTAATGATAGAATTAATTTTTATCAATCTGTTATAGATGATTTAAATACAGATTTAATGAATCCAGATGTTAATAACCAACAACAAATTAGTATAAATAATCAAATTGCAGAAATTAATATTGAATTAGCTCATATTGATCCAGGTGCAATTGGAAATGCTACAATTGCAGGTTTAAATAATATACGACAAGATTATATGACTTTAGTTGTTAATAATGATTTTATCATTCTAGATAACGATATAAGTTTATCACACTATAGACTTTCTAATTCTAGAGGTTTAATGAATTTTATAATTGAAATGAAGAATAACATAAATAATTATTTTAAAAAATCATTGTTAGCAGAAGATCCATACTTCTCTGTTTATGAAGAGATTTTAAAATTAAGAATAGATAGCGATAGTTTTGAAAGAATCTTTTCTGAAACTTATCCAATATTATTAACTTTAGATGATTTGAGTGATGAGTATTCCAACTATAAGAAGCAAATGATTTTAACTAGTGTTATAACAAATAATCTTGAAACTAATATTAGAGAAAATATAGATACTATATTTAGATTTAATATGTTTGATTTGAGAACATTTGATAACTATATTAATAATATAAATTCATTCTACTTTATGTATTACTATTTTGCATACGATTCTGATGTATTTAGAATACCTAAATTTAATTATTACAAAATTCCTATTTCCAAAGAAAACAAGTTCAAGTTGTATGGTAATGATGATGATTTAAGAAAAATAGATTTTGGAGCAAATGATAATGGTATTGCTAATAATCAAGATGATGAGGTAAATTACGGAATCGATTACAGAAATCAAGATGGAGGTGCAGAAAGTGCTAGAGGATTTATACATCAGAATGATGTTACAAGTTTTAATAGATTTATAATAGGTATATTGAATGGTAGTAAATATATTTCTCCACAAATAATTACTGATGATATGAGATTAAGTAAAACTACTAGTTTAATACCTCCTTCTATAGAAGATAATTTATATCAATTTTACAAGTTAACAGTATTAGATTTGATTATTAAACATTCTCAAAACATATATATGAATATACCACAAAATATAAGACCTGTATTAGGTAAAATAAGCAAAATATATAATGTAGAACAAAATCAAGAAGATATAGTATTACTTTATCATATTTCAAAAACAATAGAAGATATAGTTTCTAGGTATTTTACTGAATTAGTGAGATTTAATACAAATAGCATTTTTAGAAACTTTATAAGTGGTAATAACAGATTTTCTGATAATGAAGAATTAAAATATATTAATAATGAATCTACTCAATTTGATTTCAATTTAACAACATTAAACGATGATATAGATAAATTGTCAACAGTCGGTGATAAATTTGAATTAGCTGATGCTCGAGCTAGAAATATTATAAAAAAAAGATTTGTTTTAGATTTGTATAATATGACTGAAGATTATGACGAAAACATTGATCAATGTGGAAGAAACACAAAAAATGATTTTATATTATATTCTAATGATTATACATCTACCAACTTAACTACAGATTTAGTAAAAGTATCAATTGATTCTGATATTTTAGAAAAACTATTACTAAGTGGTGCAAAGTTATTTATTGCAAATAAAGAAAACAAGATGCCAGTTTTTAAAATATTAAATCATAATAACTATTATATTCTAAAAAAATTATGTGGAAGTGGACCATTAGACTTTGGTATAAATTATAATTATTTAGGATCAAAAAATTATGATAACCCTATTCAATATATGTCAGATTCATTAAAAAACCATGCTAATAGATTAATAAATAGTAAAAATAACTTGAAGGATATTTTAAAATCATTCAACTTTAATTGTTATCAAGAGGTAAATATGTTAATTAACAGTGACAAAAAATTTGGATACAATACATTAAAAAATATACAATTTTCATATGATATTGTAGGATATTTGATTAATCAATATTTGAGTACATATTTGTATAATATCAAAGATATAAGAAGAAGAAATAATAATTCGTATTATTATTTTAACAATTATCCTAATGTTCCTAGAACAAATAATGATTTAGCAATTACTGAACTGAAAAATGAAATTTCTTCTTACATTAATAAAAATGCACAAAAAATTAGAGACTTAAATCTTTTTCAACAAAATAATGATCAAAAACAAGATATGGCTAATAGACTACAAGCAGAAATTAATGAGTTGACCACTCTTGACAATAGATTAGATTTTCTTTCAACAGGTATTGATTTATCACCTATTCCTAGAAATAGAGATTATGAAATTATAGAAAATTATGAAAGTATTTCAAATAATAATATTGAAAATGGTCCTGCTATTGAAGCTTGGAAAACTTTAATTAGAAGTTCTCAAAATCAAGAATTAATAAATATTCAAGATGATAACTTAATATTATTCAGAGCTGTAATATATTCATCTGGTAATTATGACAGAAGAATATTTGATGAATGTGAAAAAATTTTAGGATTTACATCTGAACTATGTGAAGATTATTTTACTGAACATAAGTATACTGATATTAATCCTACCTTATTGTTTATTAATAAATTATTAGTAATGATGACTAAAAATATAATATGTTCAGGAATCGAAATATTTACTAGAAAATTATTATTGAAATACTTATTACAAAAGTTTCCAGATCAAGATTTCTTATTTTATTATAATAAAATAAATAGTGTTTTTAATGATAGGACTGTAAGAAAAACATCATTATCAAAATTTTTGTATGGAGAAGTTGTAGAAAGATTAGTAATTAATACAAGTAATATCTTTAAAAACAGAGATCATGAAATAAATCATTCTTTAGAATCTGTAGAAGATATCTTTTCAGAATTTATTGGTCTTGTTGAAACAAATGGAATAATTAATATTACTGAAGAGGATATGATTATCAAAATTTTAAAGAGAGATGTTTTAAAATACTTTAGTTTAATAACTCCAACAATGATCAAGAATTGGCAAGTTACTTGTGAAAATTATATGAGATTCTATATAAATCATTTTAGAATATTAAAATGTTATAACACTTTGATATAATTTCATTCAGTAAACTGAATAATGTAATCTTCGTGTTTTTTGCTTTACCTACTAAAGTTAAATAAAACAATTTAATCGATTAACTAAGTTAATTGATTTGATTGCTTTGCATTATAAAGTTAAATCTAATCAATTGATTTAATTTTCATTAATCATTGATTTTTTACTTGTGTTCTTAATCAATTCATCATAATAATTAGTCCTTGTTAATTCAGTATCCTTAGGTTTTGACACATTTTCATAAATTCTTAAAGTAAAACTAAAATTATAATTTAAAAAATTAACATTGTTTCCATATTTGTCAGTTACTCTAATATTTAATTCACTTAATGATGGTATGGGTACATCAAATGTAACAGGATTATTTACAAAACTATTAAAACACATTTCACCCTGCACTGCTGTAATTAATATCTTTGAGAATGCATTATCGATACCATCAAGAATTACATTTTCATAATCATTTATATAAAGTAACCAATATGTAGTTGTACCATCTATTTGGAATAAATTATTAAAGTTATAATAATTACCAACAGTATCGACATTTAATTGATAAGAATAAGCATCAAAATTTGAAAGTTTACTAGTATATTTTGTAATTGAATTTTCTTCACCTACTCTTCTAAATCCTAACAATGATCCAATTGAATCACTTCTATTGAGTAGTAATCTAAATTTTGTTGGTGTTTTAATTGTTAAACTTAGACCACCATTTCCAGGAGGATCAGGTGGATTAGGACTTTCATTAAAAGGCGCTAAAATAACACTATATGTTTGTCTTAACTTATCTACTTCATAAATAGTATGAAATCCATTAATTGATGCTTTAGGGATTACTCCAATACCATTTGAATTGATAATTTCTATTTCATCTTTTACTTCAACGAAATTATTAGGATGTTTAATTGTTAACCTATAATATACTTTTGTATCAATGGTTACTGTATCATTAGTAATTGAGTTTGGTAAACTATTAACAGAAAATGAACTAAATACGATCTCACTTGTAAATATATTTGCATCTAATTCAAAAATATTATAAATAAGCTCTTCTTCAGTCGAGTTAATTCTTTCTACAAGATTTATTTCTGTTGATAATTTAGAGATTAAGTTAGATGCATTATATGTTCCTGATGGTACTGATATCGAATATATCGTATCTCCATCATCAAAATTTTGCCAATAAAATTTATTATTCAATCCCGCTGTTACTGTGTATTCTATAAATGGGATCTCTGAACTTACCATCTCTATTCTTGATACATTATTAAATGTCTTTTTAAGATCAATTGAAAATTCACTAGCATTTGGATATCCAGAAATAGTTCTAAGTATTTTTGAAACTGTAATCTTATCTCCACCATAATTTCCATTTGAATATGAAACAGATTTACAATTAATATAGAAGTAATCTGTTTCTACATTATCTATTTCTTGATTACCTTGCTGTCTTTGATAAATAATTGGATAGTCAGCGTTTATATAATATAAAGGTATTCCTTCTAAATTCATAAATGATATTTTATAAACATATGGAATTGTAAATATACTTGATCCAATAATATTAGAATTTATAAAACTATCTTCGGTATCAAGTGTAGATATATTAAATGGAAATTCTATTTTAATAAATATAAAATTTCTATAAATATCTTCTTCATTTCCTATTTCATCAAAATTATCTATTATTAATTTGACTTGAATATTATTAATTAATTGATTTTCTATCAAGTCATTAAATGTTAAAATTTTTAGTAATCCTATTGTCATATTTATAGGTATATTTCCATAAAATCTTGTTTTTTTATCATTAGTACTATTTATTTTTGTTAATATTTCTGATTCAATATTTAGTTGGTTTACATAATTTGTATAGTTTTTATCAATGTTATGATCTTTGAACTTAATAATCATATATGACAATCCATCAATAAAATATATCGAATTAGATAATGTTTTAGTGTTACTTTGAACATTTGTTATAGTAATATTATCTCCAATTGAGAATCCATGGTTTGGTAAATAGAATTTTAATTGTTTTGATCCTTTTTTAACAGTAATTGGATTATTATCAAGATATTTTCTATTTACTTCAGTAATATTTTTTGGAACTTTATTTCTATTAACAGAATCTATATTTAGTAATGATAATTTATATGTGTCCATTCTTAAACTTTTATTCATTTCTTCGATGCCATTATAAAAATCAGCTAAAGCTTTTTTTGCTTTATTGATTTCATCAATTTCAACATTTTCGAAATTCATACAATAATAAATTATTAATGTATTAATTCTTTAAATTTAGTCTACAAATACATAGAATGTAAATGATAATAAAAATACAACAAGAGAAAATCCACATAGGACAGTTTCTTTTTTACTTATTAACCAATCTTTAAAATTATCATGAGTTTTCAAATTAAAAATTTTATCTTTTAAAGAATCACTAGTTAATGCGAATTTTATAAATTGTCCATACTCAACCAAATATCTTTCTTTTGTTAATTCACCATTTGTATAAAAAGGTTTGGTAATATCATTCATTTTTTCTTTAAAATGTAATGATAAAAAATGATTTCTTAATACAGTTTCAATTGATTTAACATCAATTATTTCAAGATTAGCAGATATAATTTTTGCTACTTGGGGAATATTTCTTACTAATATTTTTATGATATCTTCAGAATTTGCGTTAGAAACATGCTTAAATCTATCTGCAGATTCTTTTGTTGTTATAAATTTTTTAGAGAAAAATGTTTCAGATATTTTTACAGATAGATTATAAAAAAATAAGTCAAATGTTTCACTATCTTTATCTTCCATATATATTTTCGTAGATAAAAAAAATTTCTACTAAAAATACATTTAAATTAAAACTTGATTTAAATATATCATTTTAAGATAATCTTTTCTTTTTAAAGTTTAATTAAATCTATTTTTTATTCTAAAAGAATGTATATGTACTTAAAAGTAAAGGAAGTAAATTCTTTTTTAGATATTAAAGATTTAAATGAACCAATATTAGTAAAATCTGGATGTAGTGATATGACAGCAGTCAAAAAATGGAATTTAAATTATTTATTAGAAACAATTGGCGATCAAGAATTTAAGTTTGAAAAATATAAAAAGAAAAAAGATATGCAAATTATGAAGGTAGAAGGTTGCTCTATGAGATTATCATTTTCAGAATTTATAAAAAAAAGTTATGAAGGTAAATCACCGCATTTTTATTTTGCAGATAAGGATTTGGATGAATATAAAGATAAACTTCCAGATAGTATATTAGAAGATATTTCAGGTAAAGTTGATATTTTATTTGGTGAGCCAGAACAAAATAATATTTTTTTAGGAGTTAATTGCATGACTGGTTGTCATATTCATATTCTTGAGGATTTTATTTTAAATCAGATTGTTGGTGATAAGATTGTTTATTTATTTGATTATAATGAAAATTATGTCACTCCAAGAAATATTCTAACAAATTCATTTAATTTTTGTAAAGAAAATTTTTTCAAGATGGATCATTCGGGAAAAAAGATATATAAAGTAGTTGTAAAACCTGGTGATAGTTTGTGTATACCCCCTTGGTGGTGGCATGCTACTAAAGGAGTTGACTTTTCATGTAGTATTACAAAAATTATTTATAGAAAGAATAATGATTTCTTAAAAAGTAGTTATTATTTAACTGTTCTTGCATGGAGAGTAAGATTAGCAAAGATAGTAATTTTAATTTATTATTCATTAATTAATTTGTTCGAGTATTTATTATCTGGAAATCTAGTATAAATATAATGTCTATAAAAACATTAAATAATCCTTCAGAAAAAGAGATACTAAGTTATCTAGAATTAGGAGTACCATTTAAAGTCTTAGGTAGAATGGAAAAATGGCCTCTGATGAAGAAATGGAATTATAAATACTTTAAAAAAAATTTTGGAAAAAATATGATAGGAGTTAAGGATTTATCAATAAAAAGTGATAATCCTGAAAGATTTAAAATGATAATAGATGATTATATCGAATATTTAGAATCGGATGACCAATCAAAATTATATTATGCCTCAGACATAAGTATTGAAAGTCTATCAAAAGATCTATTTAAAGATTATGATATGGATTTTATTAAAAAATTCGATATATTTAGAAACTATGTAAGTAATGAATTAAGATGGGTATTTTTGGGTAAAAAAGGAACTTACACTGGATTGCATTTAGATATTTATAGTACTGCTGCTTGGTTAGGTTTAATTAGTGGTAGAAAAAGATTCTATTTTTTTAATCCTTTTGATTCTGAAAAAATAAAAATATTTAGTGATAAATTTGATGGATTAAATCTTAATGATTTAAGTGGGGAATATAAATCTTTTTTCGATTCACTAAATCCTGAAGTAATTGATTTACTTCCAGGTGAAATCGTTTTTACTCCAAATAATTATTATCATTATGTAATCAATTTAGAAGATTCTATTGCATTAACAGAAAATTTTTCTCATAAAAGTATTGAAAAGGAAGTTTTAAAAAATTTTTACTATAGTAATGATATTTTTGAAAATATTTATTTTTTTTTTATTTACCATGAAAATTACTTCATTTTAATTTTTATAATTATTTTAATAATTTATTTATACAATAGATTTAAATAAAAAATATAAAATAAAATATATATACCTATGGGTAACATTTTAAAGTCAATGAAAGGTAAAAGAAAATCTGAATGTCCTACTAGTAGTAGTTCATTTGATAGTGTTGTAGATGATGTTCATGATCCATTAACTGAAGGATCTGTTAAAGTTACTAATAATGATTCTCCTTTAGAAGATTCATCTGTTGATGAAGAATTACAAATTCCTAATTCAAATGATTGTTGTGATACTGAATGTTGTGAAACCAATGAATGTTATGAAACTGAAGAATGTTGTGATGAAGAAAAATGCTGTAATAATTCTCCAATTCAAGATTCATCTACTGATGAAGAATTACAAATTCCTAATTCAAATGATTGCTGCAATACTGAATGTTGTGAAACCAATGAATGTTGTGAAACAGAAGAATGTTGTGATGAAGAAAAATGCTGTAATATAGATCAAGTTGAAGCTCCAGTAGAAGTTCCAGTTGAAGAAGCTCCAGTAGAAGCTCCAGTTGAAGAAGCTCCAGTTGAAGAAGCTCCAGTAGAAGCTCCAGTAGAAGCTCCAGTTGAAGCTCCAGTTGAAGAAGCTCCAGTAGAAGCTCCAGTTGAAGCTCCAGTTGAAGAATCTCCAGCTCCAGTAGAAGCTCCAGCTCCAGTAGAAGCTCCAGTAGAAGCTCTAGTAGAAGCTCCAGTAGAAGCTCCAGTAGAAGCTCCAGTAGAAGCTCCAGTAGAAGCTCCAGTCGAAGATAATTAAATAATAGTTTCTAAATATCTTTAATGAATAACAAAAGATTCATTGGTAAACAAATAGATGCAAAATTATTGCCAAAAGATGAGAATGGTAATACATGTTGTCGTTTTTGTGGTAAAGCAGTGCTACCTCCTAGAAGAACAATGTGTAGTCCAGAATGTGCTCATGAAATAGCTATAAGAAATAATTCAAGATATATGAGAGATCAAGTTTTTAAAAGAGACAAAGGCATATGTGCAATATGTAATTTAGATACCAAACAAGTTGCTAAAGAAGCATTAAAATTACCAGATTATCAAAGAAAGGTTTTTTTGGAAGAGTACAATATTGGTGAAAAAAGAAAGATATGGAAAGTTAAAAATGGCGGTGGATTATGGGATGCTGATCACATAATTCCCGTTAAGGAGGGTGGAGGTCAATGTGGACTGGAAAATATTAGAACACTTTGTATATCCTGTCATAAAATAATAACTAAAAGCTCTTATTCTAAGAAGCCTTAGATTTAATATCTATATTTAGAAAAATTGGTGCATGATCACTTCCCATGATATCAGTTAAAATTTCAGATTTTTTGATTAGTTTTTTAATTCTTTCAGAAACTAAAAAGTAATCTATTCTCCATCCTTTATTGTTTTTCCTTGCATTAAATAGATATGTCCAGTATGAATATAAAACTGTATCAGGGTTAAGTAATCTAAATGAGTCTACAAGTTTTGCATCTGTTAATAATTTAGTAAAGCTTTCTCTTTCTTCTACTGTAAATCCTGAACTTTTTAAGTTAGCTTTTGGATTATGAATATCAATTTCATGATGTGCAACATTTAAATCTCCATTTATAATTACAGGTTTATTTTTTTCTAATTTTTTAATAAATTTTCTGAATAATACATCCCATGTTCCAACTCTAAAGTCAAGTCTCTTCAAAGCTTCACCAGCATTTACTGTGTAAACTGTAGTTACATAATAATTGTCAAATTCTAATGTAATTACTCTACCTTCATCATCAAATGATTCGTCTCCTGTTTCTAATCCATATATTACATTTTTAGGTTTCTTTTTTGAAAATATAGCTGTACCGCTATACCCACCTTTGCTTAAACATGGGCTCCAGTATTGATATTTAAAATCTCCAAAATTTTCTTTGAAATACTTCTCAGTATCAACAATTGGACAAGATAGTTTAGTTTCTTGAAAACACAATATATTAGGTTTTTTATCATCAATCATACCTCTCATTATTTCCATTTTTTCTTTTTTTTGAATAAAAGTTCTGATACCATTAACGTTCCATGATATTAATTTTAAGGGCATTAATTAATAAAGGTTTATTTCTATAGAATGAATTTTCAAATTTTAATAAAAATTGAAATATAGACATATACTTAATTATTAACTTTTTATTATAATGGAAAATAAAATCGATCTGTCCGAATTATCTCATGAGAAATGTCTCCTCGTAAAGGAAAATGGGGAACAAATTTTTCTCGATTTCAAAAAAGACTATAATAGTGATTTTGAGCAACTAGATAATTTTATGAAGAAGAATTTAGATTGTGATCTTTTTCAGATGGTTCCTGATAGGAAAAATAATATAGAAATTTACATTGATGACTGTGGAAAGATCAACGGTAAGAGTAAATTGAATATAAAAGCTACTAAATTATTTGATATGAGTAACATGCTTCATGATCCAGGATTGTTTGGAAATGTACTTTTTACAAGGAGTGGAACAATTGCCTAATTACATGCGGTATTAAATTTTATTTTATTTCTAAATTTTAGATAATTATGATAATTAAAATTTTCCCATACAAAAAAGATTTAAGTTATTTAAAATTTTTAGAAGATAATTTTGGAGAAAAGAAAAATTATTGTTTATTAGAAAATAAGACTATTGTAATAAATATTGTTAACCAAAATAATTTGTTGGGTACAATATGTTTATTAGAAAACAATCATTTAATGAAATTTCTTGAAAATTCAAATCCTGATGCTGCAGGAAACTTTATATTTAGAGCTGCTAAAGGAGCTCATATTTACAACTTTACAGTAGATAAAAAGTATAGAGGTAAAAAGGTTGGAAAGAAATTACTTAATGTTTGTATGCATGTTGTTAAAAAGCTTGGGTATGAATATTGTCACAGTCATGTTCTAGAAGATAGTTTATCTGATTCTATGTTTTCTAAACTTGGATTTACAAGAGAAAATGTAATTCAAACAGAAACTAGAAATAAAAAAGATTTAATATCTGGGAAACGAGAGCTTACAAATATGACATACTGGGTTTAATTTACTTAAAAAAATATCAGAAATAGTGGTAATATGAGTATAATTTTATACCAAAATAGTAATATAATTGGAGTGTATGAAAATTATGAATTATGTTGCGATTTTATAAAATCTATTGAAAATTTAGGATGGGCTACTAATTTTAAAATTGTTAAATACAAGATTAATACTTGTATAAAAGAATGGGAAAAAAAAATATCATTTATAGAAAAGGATATTAGTGATAAGAATGATTTGTTTTTACAAGATAATATTGAAGAAAAAATAAGTGAAACAACAAAAGTAAAGACTGAAACTAAAGAATCTAAAAAGAAAAAGAAAAAAGAAGCAAAAGAAAGACAAAAAGAACAGTATAATATAAATTTACTCAAAGCTCAAAAAGAAAAAATTATAGAAAGTAAAAATAAGTATGAAGTAGATTTGAAATTATATAAAGATTTTAAAAGTAAAAAGGATCAAGATAATAGTTTTGAAATACCTGAAATGTTTTTAGATAAATATGAAATATTTAATAATTTAGATTCTGATGATAATTTATCATGGGATTCTTTTGCAACAGAATATAAAGAGAAAGATTTTAATGGTAGATTTTCTAATATCTTCGAAGTAAGTAATGAATTTGATTCTAAATTTTGTAATAATTTAAAAATAGAATCAAGTGAATCATCAGAATCTGATAGTGAATCAGAATCAGAAATAGAAGAAACCTCTGACTATAATAATAGTTCAGATACATGTGGTGAAGATATAATTGAGGTATTTTCTTCTGATGGATCAAATTAATTTGAAAATAAAAGTTTTAATCTATATCTTTGTATATGTATAATGAAAAACAATTAAAAGATATAGATTTAAATTTAAAGGATGTTATTA
>CEWK01022290.1_pt1 | contig 32834 bp, 33 predicted proteins | sample 531431 | NCBI WGS metagenome assembly CEWK01 (sample SAMEA2623059, study PRJEB7988) | marine metagenome | isolation source: saline water (ENVO:00002010), including
AAATTTTTAAAGGAGATTAATGAGCTACAATAAATTAGAAAAAATAATTAACGCAAGTTTTGAAAAAAAAGAAAAAGTAGGTCCCAAGTCAGATAAAAAAATAATAAGAGCTATAAACGATACTATTGATTTAGTTGATAGTGGAAAAATAAGAGTGGCGAATAAACTAAATGGCAATTGGAATGTGAATCAATGGATTAAAAAGGCAATTCTATTAAGCTTTAGAATTAAAAAGATGGAGATGATGAAAGGTCCCTACACCACATGGTATGACAAAATACCTGGAAAAACAGTTAGGTGGAAAGAGAAAGATTGGAAAAAAGCAGGATACCGTCATGTTCCCAATGGAGTTGTTAGAAAAGGAGCGTATATTGCTAGAAATGTCGTTTTAATGCCAAGCTTTGTAAATCTCGGAGCTTACGTCGATGAAGGCACAATGATTGACACTTGGGCGTCTGTTGGTTCTTGTGCTCAAGTTGGAAAAAATTGCCATATTTCTGGAGGTGCAGGAATCGGAGGTGTGCTAGAACCTTTGCAAGCTGGCCCGGTAATTATTGAAGATAATTGTTTTATTGGAGCTCGGTCTGAAATAGCTGAAGGTGTTTTGGTGGAGGAAGGTGCAGTATTATCAATGGGAGTTTATATTGGCGCATCTACAAAAATAGTCGATAGGAACTCTGGAAAAATACATTATGGTAAAGTTCCTGCATATTCAGTTGTGGTTCCAGGTAGCTTACCTAACAAATCAAACCCTGATGGGCCATCATTGTATTGTGCAGTTATAGTAAAAAAAGTTGATGATAAAACAAGAAAAAAAACTTCTATTAACGACTTACTAAGAGATTAATGACCATAATTAACGAACTACAATTGTCTAAAGAATTAATTAGGTTTCCAAGTATTACTCCGAAAGATGCAGGAGCAATTAAATTTTTAAGTAAAAAACTAAAAGGATTAGGCTTTAGCTGTAAAATATTGGAATTTAAAGATAAAAAAAGCAAACCTATAAAAAATTTATATGCACGCATTGGTAAAAAAAGACCAAACCTTTGCTACGCAGGGCATACAGACGTGGTGCCACCTGGAAATATTAAAGACTGGACTATAAATCCTTTTAAACCTTCAATCAAAAAAAATTATTTAATTGGAAGAGGTGCAAATGATATGAAAAGTTCGATAGCTTGCTTTGTAGCAGCTGTCAGTAAATATTTGAAAAAAAAAAGAAAATTTAATGGATCAATAAGTTTTTTAATTACAGGTGATGAAGAAGGTTATGCGATAAATGGAACAAAAAAGGTTGTAGAATATTTAAAAAAAAAGAGAGAGAAAATTGATTTTTGTATTGTAGGAGAACCAACAAATCCAAATAAACTTGGGGAAATGATAAAAATTGGAAGAAGAGGAAGCTTATCAGGCAAAATTGAAATTACTGGTACTCAAGGGCATATAGCGTACCCTCATTTATCAAACAATCCTATAAATACTTTAGTTGCTATATGCAAAAAACTTAAGGAGTATAAACTTGATAAAGGTAATAAAAATTTTCAACCTTCAAACTTAGAATTTACTTCAATAAATGTAAACAATAAAGCCCATAATTTAATTCCTGCTAGAGCGAGAGCTCAATTTAATATTAGATATAATAATCTGCACACATCTAATTCTTTAAAGAAAAAAGTGACCCTGATTGTTAAAAAAATCAGTAAAAAAAATAAATGTAATTATAAGATTAACTATATGGCAAATGGAGAAGCTTTTTTAACAAAGCCAGGAAAAACAATAATTATGGCAAAAAAAATTATCAAGAAAATCACAAAAATAAATCCAAAATTTTCTACGACTGGAGGTACCTCAGATGCAAGATTTATTAAAAAGATTTCTCCTTGTCTTGAATTTGGCTTAGTAAATAAAACTATGCATAAAATAGATGAATGCGTTTCTTTGTCTGACTTAAAAAAACTTACGAAAATCTATAATGAATTTTTAGTAGAGTATTTTAAGTGAAAATTTTTAAAATTAAAAAATCTAAAATAGATAAAAAAGGTTTGTATGCAAAACGTGATATTGCTAAAGGAACTCGAATTATAGAATATAAAGGTAAAATTATTACAAGAAGACAATCCGAGGAAAATCCAAAATATGATAATGAAAAAGCAATTTACCTTTTTAATTTAAATAAAAGGTACGACTTGGACGGAGACTTCAAATTTAATACTGCTAGACTGATTAACCATTCATGTGAACCAAATTGCGAAGTTACTGGATCAGGACTTAAAGTCTGGGTATATGCAATTAAGAATATAAAAAAAAATGAGGAATTATCTTACGATTATGGTTTTAGTTTTGATAAAGATTATAAACAATTTCCTTGTAAATGTGGTACAAAAAATTGCGTTGGTTACATAGTGAGACAAGGATCTAGATGGAGAATAAAAAAAAGGAAAAGAATTTAAATTTTTATGAGAAGAGTTTTTTAACTATTTTCTCTTTATTTTTAATATTTTACTATCTTTATGGTTTTTTAATCGGTGAAAATAGTGCCGGAGGAGGAGGTTACGGAGGTGATTTTAATACTATTTGGAATAATTTAATTTTGTTAAATGAGGATATTACTAGAAATTTATCAAGTGAATTATACAATGATAGTCGACCCCCTTTATCATACATTATTCATATTTTATTTAACCCTTTTATATATGAAAAAGAAATTTTCAGGATTAGTACTTTTTTAATTTCATTCTTTTTACCTATATTTCTTTTTTTCTCTGTAAGAAAAAATTTTAAAGAATTAAATATTTTTCTAGCTATTCTATTATCCTTAATTGTAACCTTAAGCCCTTTTTTTAGAACAACTTCTTATTGGAGTTTAGGAGAAAATTATGGTCTAATTTTTTTGATTATTTCTTATATATTTTTAAATAAATTAAAAAAAAATTTTAACGAACAAAAAAATGAACATTTGGTATTAAGAATATTTTTAATATGTTTATTCAGTTCTCTAACGATTTATTTTGACCAAAAATTAATATTTGTGCCATTTATAATTTTGACAATCATTATTTTTCAAAATATTGACAAAAAATATAAAATTTTTTCTTTATTGCTATATATTTTATTTTCTTTACCTTACTTTTATTTAATTTCGATCTGGGGTTCGATTATTCCAACATCTGCAAGCATTGCAAGAGAAGTTGGTAGTTTTCATCCAGTGCAAATTTTTTATTGCTTAATATCAATTGCCTTTTATATCTTTCCATTTCTAATTTGTAATCAGATAAACCTTAAAGATATTAGAACTGAGATTATAATTAATCAAAAAAAAATATTTTTGATTTTGATATTAGTTTTAATTTTTTCCTTTCTTAATTTCAATGCTTTTGAAAACCTCAGCTATGAAGGTAAGGGTGCTTTTTTCAAATTATCCCTGATATTATTTAATGACTCATATGTTAGATACTCAGTAACAGTTATTGCTTTTTTGATTTCAGCATTAATTGTATATTTTTTTTTTACAGAAAAAAAAGATCTTTTTATTATCGGTTTTCTATTATTACTTTCTTCAGTTACTTTTCCTTTTTACCAAGAATATGTAGATCCATTAGTATTAATTCTACTATTAACTTTCTTTAAAACGAAAATAAACATTAATAGAAAAAATATATACTTTATATTAGTCTATTTTTTAATATTTCTAGAAGCTTCAAAATATTATTATATTACTATTCTTTAATCACTTTTTGCAAACAGTACTAAACCAAGTGTAAGGTATAAATTTTTGATGAGTAATTTTAAAATCTAAAGACTTAAAATGTTTTTTTAAAATTTTAAGATATTGATCCTTGTTTCTTACATTAATACCTCTATCACTTGAAATTAAAAACTTAGCAAATATATTTTGTTTTTCCACAAATATTGGATCTTCTGTAAGTAACTTTGAGTTTTTTTTCATTTTTTTTCTACATAGCATCAAAATTGAGTTAATTTGATTGTTGCTCAGATGATGCATAATTCCAAATAAAATTACAAAATCTATTTTTGGTAAGCTTCTAATTTCTTTTTTTTGGAATCTTTTACAATAAAAATGATAATTTTTGCTATTATATTTTTTTTTTGCATATGCAATTGATCTTTTATCAATATCGTAGCCAAAGTATTCACATTGAGGCATGTGATCAATTATTTCGGCTGGACCACATCCTATATCTAAAATTTTTAAATTTCTTTTTTTTATATTTTTTTTAATTATTTTTTTTCTGAATGATGTGCCTGACATCAAAAACTGGATTATTTTATAAACAGCGGGACTGTTAATTAGGTTGTGTAAAAAGTTGATTCTTTGAGCCATTTTATTTTTCTTTTGTAATTATTTGTAAATATATACACAATTATGTAAATTAAACAAAATAACAGTTTAAAGAAATATCAAAAATAAATTTAAATTTTAATAAAGGTAAATTTAAGACATGAAACTCTCTTTAATAATACCAGTTTATAATAGCTCACAAATCTTAGATGAACTTTATAAAAGAATAATTCGTACCCTTGAGGAAATTAATTTAAATACAAATTATGAAATTTTTTTTATAAATGATTGTAGTTTAGATGCAAGTTGGCAGGTAATTAAAAGGATTGCTTCAACTGATGGAAATGTCAAAGGTATTAACCTTAAGAGAAATTTTGGTCAACATAATGCTATAATGGCAGGATTTAATTATTGTAAAGGTGAAAACATAATCACTATTGATGATGACCTTCAGCATCCTCCTGAGTCTTTCGGAAAAATATTGAAAAAATTAAAAGAGCATGATGTATGTTATACACATTACAGAAATAGAAAACATTCAACTTGGAAAAAAAATGTAAGCAAATTAAATAATTTGATTTCAAGTTTTCTTCTTGATAAGCCTATTAGCATTTATATGTCCTCTTTCAGAGGACTAAAAAAAAAAATTGTTTCTGAGATTGTAAAAAGTCAAAGTTCAAATATTTATATTGACGGTAAAATAATTAATCTGACTAAAAACATTGGAATGATAACCATAGACCATAGTGCAAGAAAAATTGGAAAAAGTAATTATAATTTAAGAAAGTTACTAAAATTATGGTCTAATATGCTAATCGATTTTTCTTTTTTACCATTTAGAAAAGCATCAATTCTCGGAATTATATTAAAATTTTTCATCGTTTTAGTAAGAGATAAAGATAATAAAGTTCAATTTGAAGTTTTAGATAAATTAAATATAAAAAAATAGGTTAAAAGTGAAAAATAAAAAAAACGATATTGATATAATTCTACCTAATTATAATAGTCATAAATTCATTAAACAATCTGTCGAGAGCGTTATTTGTCAGAGCTTCACAAAATGGAAATTATATATAATTGATGATAGCTCTGATAACGCAACAAAAAAAATTTTAAAAAAATATGAGAGAAATAAAAAAATAAAAATTTTCTGGTTAAAAAAAAATAAAGGTGCAGCATATTGCAGAAATTATGCAATTCAAAATTCAAATTCACGTTTTATAGCCTTTTTAGACTCTGACGATATCTGGAATAAGAGAAAATTAGAATTACAAATAAAATTTATGAAAAAAAATAACTATAAGTTTTCTTATACAAATTACAAAACTTTCGGAAAAAAACAAAAATTAATTAGACCCAAAAAAAACCTCAATTTTTTAGAATTTATTAGAAATACGTCAATAGCAACAAGTTCAATGATTTTAGAAAGAAAAGTAACTAAGGGAATTAGATTTACAAATACAAAAATTTGTGAGGATTATTTTTATAAATGCCAAGCCTTAAAAAAAATTGGAAAAGCTTATAAGCTTGACAAGTATTTACTAAAATACAGGATAAGAAAAGACTCTTTACAAAGTAATAATGTTAGAAATATTTATTGGATATGGAAAATTAATAAATTATATAACAAATTAAATTTTATTGACAATTTTCTATCAATTTTTTTTATATCTCTAAATTCAATTAAAAAATATGGTGGAAAAAATCTCTATTAGATTTTAATACTTTATATTTTCTAGGTATAAGCCACATGCTGGTGCTGGTGGGGCACATAAAGATCTTTTTTTTAATTTAAAAACTTTCTTAAATTTTTTTAATGTCCATTTCTTTGAGGACAATTGATATAAACAACCTACCATTGATCTTATTTGATTTTGAAGAAAAGATTTGGATTTAAATATTAAGAAAATTTTTTCACCTCTTCTTTGAATATTAACTAAGTTCATTTTTTTGATTGGAGATTTAGCTGTACAGGAAGAAGATCTATACGTTGAAAAATCATGAATGCCTTCAAAAATTTTACCTCCTTTTTTTAAAAGATTTAAATCAATTTTTTTTCTTATATGCCAAGCTTTATCTTTATCTAATACTAAAGATCCATACCTGTTAATAATAAGATATTTATAAACTCTTTCTTTCGCTGAAAATCTTGCGTGAAAATTTAAATTTTTTTTTTTTAAGTCTATAATCGAAATTGATTTTTTTCTTAAAAAAAAGTTAATCGAATTTAAGAAAATTTTTTTATCTTTTATCTCATTTTCAACAATAAAATTAGCATGTTGTCCACTAGCATGAACACCTTTATCGGTCCTACCAGCGCCACAAATTTTTAGTTTGATTTTAAAAATTTTTTTTAATGCTCTTTCTATTTCTGATTGAACTGATCTTCCATTTTTTTGAAATTGCCAACCAACAAATTTACTACCGTCATACTCAATTTTGATTAAATAATTGAACATACTAATTAATGTTTTCGCCTATAGAAATTTTATTTCCTTTAAGAAACTCATCAACTTTTACTTTACTTTTACCCTCTTTAATCAATTCCAAAATTTGGACAGCGTTTTTTGAACAAGCAATAGTGAAATTTTCTTTAATTATCTCACCAGGCTTTCCTGTTGCTACGATTTCAATAGCTTTTGTAATTTTTATTCTTTGCCCTCTTAATTTAAACCAGGAACCAGGATTCGGATTTAAAGCATTTATTTTACCAATTATTTTGCTTGCCTCATAATTCCAATCAATTTTTGATTCGAGTTTTGTAATTTTTTTAGCATAAGTTGCTTTTTTATGGTTTTGTTGAATAAATATTTCTTTTCCTTTTTCTATCAAATTTAAAGACTCAATTATTAGTTTAGCGCCTAGATTTGATAGTCGCTCACTTAAATCATTATAGTTTGTGTCTTTCGATATTTTAACTTTATCAGACATCATAACTGGACCTGAGTCCAGTTTTGGCTCAATTTTCATTATTGAAATACCTGTTTCCTTATCCAGGCTCATGATAGATCTGTGTATTGGGGCAGCGCCTCTCCATTTGGGTAATAAAGATGCGTGCACATTAATAAATTTTACTTTTTTAGTATTTAATAACTTTTGGGGCAAAATTTTTCCATAAGCAACAACAACAACTACGTCAGGTTTTAAATCTAAAATCTTTTTAATCTCGATATCTGTATTGATTTCTTCAGGATGTCTAACGTCTATTTTTGATTTATTTGCAAAATTATGCACAGGAGAAAAAGTAATTTTTTGTCCTCGATTTTTTTTTTTAGGAGTTTGCGTATAGATCGCCAATAAATTATGCTTAGAGTCTTTTATAGATTTAAGAATTGGTAAACAAAAATTGGGTGTTCCCATAAAGATAATTTTTAGTGCCATTTATTATAAAATTACTTTATTTAATTCTTTCTTGTGTTTTTTTAATTTTTTTATGATCATGTCTTTTTTAAGTTTCGATAAATAATCGACAAAAAGTACACCATCTAAATGGTCTATCTCATGTTGAACGCAGGTTGCAAGAAGGCCTTGTGACTTTAAAACTTTTTTCTTACCATTATAATCAATATAATTTAGGTGACACTCAGCTGGTCTTTCAATTTCTGCGTAATGACCGGGTAATGACAGACATCCCTCCTCGTAAATTGATGTGATTTTGGATCTAAAGGTAATTTGAGGATTTATTAGATATAAAGGATTTTTTTTTTCTTCTTCTTTAGAAATATCTATGACAACTAATCGTCTTAATATTCCTATTTGAACTCCTGCAAGACCTATTCCATTAGCTGAATACATTGTTTCAAGCATTTCATCAAGAAGTTTTCTTAAATTATTATCAACTTTTTCAAGAGGTTGACTTTTTTTTCTAAGAATAGAATCAGGTTCAATTATAATTTTCCTAACTGACATATTTATTATTATATTATAATTAAACTCTTAAAGGTAGAGCAGAAATGAGAACTTTATTTCTAATTGTGATTAAATTTGTTTCATTAAGAAGATTTGTAATGAAATAAATTGTCTCTGGATCTAATTCGTGTGGTTCATCTTCACCTATAATTTCAACTATCTTTAAAGCTAAAAATGCGTTTTGTTTTTTTTCAATTAAGTTAAATAAATTTTTTGGCACATCGTATTTACTAGTCAGTTCGTTTAATTTAAAATTTGTAGGAATTTTAAATCCATCTTTAATTAATGTTTCCGCTAATGCTAAATCTTTTGCTGAAAAAAAATATTTTTTATTTTTACTTAATTTCTTAAAGGTTCTATCTATCTCTTTTTGTATCTTTTTTTCAGACACATTTTCTAAATAAAATCTAATTATTTTTGATTGGTGTAAAATTTTATCATTGTATTTCACTTTTCCAGAATTACTGTTTTCCTCTTTTAAGATTATTTTTAATGATATTTCTTTATATTTTTCAGGAATTTTTTCTAAGCCGATATTTCTTACACTTCTATCCAAAAATTCATTATAAATATTGGATAAACCGTCCTTTAAAAATAGGTTTTCTAGTAAAAATAAATTTTCAAATTTAGAGTTTAGATCCTCTGAAAGTAAATATTTTTGATAAATTAATGCTCTTGAGTCTACGTTTTCTAAACTTTGATAAATATTTTTTGCATTTATTAAAGAATTTAAATCGAAAGTAATTTGTTTATATATATTAAATATTAAACCCGAGTCGACTTGTCCTTGGTTAGAAGCTAATTCTAATTCTCTAATTTTTTCTTTATCGCTAAAATCATCTAATTTTATTAAATTTGCAGCATTTAAATATTTCCAAATTTCTTTTTTTGTTTTTTTATTTGGTTCATAGTTAAAATCTTTAATAGTTACACTTGATAAATAAAAATTTAACAAGTTTTTTTCATTAATTTTTTTGGTTGTTTTATCAGAAATACCTAATAAAAAATTAATTTTATCATCAAAAAATTTATCCGATTGGTTTTGTTCTCTCAAAAGATCGAGTAGCAATCTAGCTTCTGATTTTTTATTTTCGAAAACTAAACAGTAGATTTTAAATTTTTCTAAATACGAGTCTTTTATTGTGCTATCTATAAATTCAATTTTCTCGCAACCCTCCTTAATATTAGCTTGAGTAATTTTTTCATCTACTAAATATTGAACTGCTTTGCTTTTGCCTGGGAAATCTTTATTCTGTTTTAAAAAACTTTCAATTAATTCAGAACGATCATTTTCAATTAACCAATTAATCTTTAAATTAACGAATTCTTTCTCTGACATACCCACTGGAGGATATGAGAAAGACAACAGAATATTTTCAAATATATCATTAGAAGTTTTTGATAATTTAATTTTTTTAAGTCTTTTAACACTTGATCGAACATCTTCCGCATTAGTAGATGACCACATATTAATATTAAAATTATAATCAGCGGGATCGTAGACACCAAACACTTTAGATGCTTCATAATTTAAAGACCCCTCTTTTATTTCACTAACATTTTCTATCTTCAAACTATTTTGATTTATTGAACTATTACTTTTTTCTATTGAATTATTTTCAGTGACTTCTTTGGTATTTAAATCTTTTTTTTTATCTTTCCAAATATCTATCTGGTCTTCAGCTTTTAAAATAGAGATTGCTGAAAGAAAAATTAATAAGCTAATAAAATTCTTAAAGCTTTTTAACATCATTGGTTATGTCTATATCAAATTTTTTTTCTGGGCTTGGAAAATTAATTTTTTCTGTTAAGAAAATTGCAATTATCAAAATAATTATAGCAATTAATAATTTAATAAAGGTCCTTAAAAGAGAGCTTCCTAGGCTTGGTTGTCTATTGTATTTAAGTTGCATACTATTTGAATTAATTTAAACTCAATAAATAAGACATATTTATGAAAAATCAAATTCAAAATCGGAGATTAAATTGAGCAAAAACCTTGTTTTAACTGGAATGATGGGTGTGGGCAAATCAACTATAGGAAAAAGCCTTGCTAAAAAACTCTCTTACAGATTTGTTGACATAGACCACATAATTGAGACACAAGAAGGTTGTAAGATAAACATGATATTCAAAAAAAAAAGTGAAGATTACTTTAGAAAACTTGAAAACAAAATAACTCTTGAGGAATTAAAAAAGGAAAAATCAGTTATATCTTTAGGCGGAGGGGCTTTTATGAACAAGTCAATCAGAAAAGCTGTTAAAAAAACTTCCATTAGTTTTTGGCTTGACGTGAACTTGGAAATACTAATTAAAAGATTAAAAAATAACGAAAAAAGACCATTACTTGATAATAATAATTTGAAAACAACAATTCAAAAAATTTATTCGGAGAGAAGAGGAACTTATAATGAGGCAGATTTTAGAGTGAAGTGCGGTTCCTTAAGATCTGATATTATTTCTAGTAAAGTGTATAATTTATATGAAAATGCATGAAATAAAAATAAAATATAGTGGTGGCGGTTACTCGATACTTATAGGAAAAAATATACTAAGCTTGCTTTACAAAAAAATTAATCTCTTGTGTCCAAAAGCAAGAAAGATTGTATTCGTAGTTGATAAAAATGTTCCTTCAAAGTTCAAGAAAATAATTGAAAAAAATTTAAAAAGATACGATCTTTTCTTTTTTTTCTTTAATGCTAGTGAAAAAACTAAATCTTTTAAATCAGTTAATTATTTTTTAAACAAAATTTTTCAAAAAAATTTAAATCGATCCGACTTGATTGTAAGTGTTGGTGGAGGTATCACAGGCGATGTTGTAGGTTTTGTTGCAAGCATATACAAAAGAGGGATAGATTACATAAACATTCCCTCAACACTACTTGCACAAGTGGACTCAGCAATTGGAGGTAAAACGGGCGTCAATTCAATTTATGGAAAAAATTTAATAGGCTCTTTTAATCAACCAAAGCTAGTAATTTGTGACACTTCTTTTATATCTACTTTACCAAAGAAAGAAATGATTTGTGGATTTGCCGAAATTTTAAAACATTCAATAATTAAAGATAAAAATTTTTTTAACTGGCTTAAAAAAAATTCAAAATACGTATTTTTAAAGAAAAAAAAAGAGCTAATATACTCAATCAAAAAAAGCTGTCAGATTAAAAAATATTTTGTTGAGAGAGATACAAATGAAAAAAGTTTAAGAATGATACTTAATTTTGGACATACATTTGCTCATGCCATCGAGGTTAAAAATAATTATGCAAAAAATATTTCGCACGGTGAAGCAGTCCTATCAGGTATTATTTTAGCTTCTCGGCTTTCTTATAAAAAAAATGTTTGCAATCTCAATACAGTTAGAGAAATTACAAATATCTTTTATGATAATAATCTTACTTATACTTTTAAAAAATTTTACAATGAAAAATCAATTAAGAATTTAATTCCATATCTTAAAAATGATAAAAAAAATAATGACAATAAAATTAATTTTATTTTGTTAAAAAAGATAGGAACAACTACATCACCTAATAGCAATAAAATTACAGAAAAAAATTTAAAAAAAATGGTAAAAGGTTTAATTAATAGTAATTTCTAGAGCGTGAATCTTTGTAGCAAGATCTTCTTTTAATATATTCATAATCAATCTTTGAGCATTAACTTTTGATAATGATTTTAGATACGAAGATCTAATTTCTAATTTTATATGAAATTTTTTTGAAGAAAAAAATTTATGACCTCTATGTTTATGAGTATTGTCTATAACACTTAAATTCTCAATTTTAATTGATTTTTTTAATTTCTCTTCAACTATATCTAAATAATTTTTCATTATCTTTATTTTAATATATAAAATTAATCTATGAAAATTATATGTGATTGGGAAAATTGTAAAGAGGTAGGAAATTACAAGGCACCCGTTGAGAGAGATAACAGTAAAAAATATAGATTGCTCTGTTTAGAGCACATAAAGATTTTTAATAAAAATTGGAACTATTTTGAAAATATGAATGACCAAGAAATTGAGTATTTCATAAAATCAGATTTGACTTGGCATAAATCCACGAAAAAATTTGGATCCTCAGAAAATTTTTTTAATATTCTTTGGAATAATGCCTTAGAGGACAAATTAAATATCTTTAAAACCTCAAATTTTAAAGATTTTAAAAAAGCTAAGATTTCTCAGACAGATATAGACGCACTTAACGTTATGGAATTAAATGACGACGTTAAATGGGAACAAATTCAATATAAATTTAAAGAACTTGTAAAAAAATATCATCCTGATAAAAATCAAGGAAGTAAAAAATTTGAAGAAAAATTGAAAAAAATTACTTTGGCATACAGCCAACTAAAAAAAACATTAGGAAAAAAATGAGTTCAGAACAATTAGTACAAAAACCTGATATAAAACTTTCAGTTAAACAAACTTTCGGTTTTGATAGTGACATGAAAGTGAGCGCTTTCTCAAAAAAGAACGAATATGTACCAAAAATTGACCCAGATTATAAATTTGATAAGGATACTACTCTCTCAATTTTGGCTGGTTTTTCCTTCAACAAAAGAGTTCTAATACAAGGTTATCATGGAACAGGGAAATCCACACACATAGAGCAGGTTGCTGCAAGATTGAACTGGCCATGTATCAGAGTAAATTTAGATAGTCACATAAGTAGAATCGATTTAATTGGAAAAGATGCAATAATTTTAAAAGATGGCAAACAAGTTACTGAGTTTAAAGAAGGTATACTTCCTTGGTCGATACAAAATCCAGTTGCTTTAGTTTTTGATGAATATGATGCAGGAAGGCCTGATGTAATGTTTGTTATTCAAAGAGTTTTAGAAAGTGATGGGAACTTCACTCTTTTAGATAAAAACAAAGTGCTAGAGCAACATGATTTTTTTAGAATTTTTGCCACTACAAATACTGTTGGTCTTGGTGATACCACTGGTCTTTATCACGGAACTCAACAAATAAATCAGGGACAAATGGACAGGTGGAACATTGTTTCAACATTAAACTATCTCCCTTTTGACAAAGAATTAGAAATTGTATTAACAAAAAATAAAGTATTTAATAACAAGGATGGAAAAGAGTTATTATCTAATATGATAAAAATTGCTGACTTAACTAGGAAAGGATTTGTGAATGGAGATATATCTACCGTAATGAGTCCTAGAACAGTTTTACACTGGGCGGAAAATACTGATATTTTTAAAGACAAGGGATACGCCTTTAGAATAACTTTTCTGAATAAATGTGACGATTTAGAAAAAAAAATAATATCTGAGTATTACCAAAGATGTTTTGGGGAGGATCTACCTGAATCCTCAATAAATGTCACGCTCTAAAGTGAATACAAAAAAAGATAAGTTAGAAGATTTTAAAACTGCAATTAGCTCTACAATAAGATCTTTATCTAACTCCAATAAAATTGAAGTTGCATTTGGAAGTCAGGAAAGTAAATCTAATAGTAATTTAATAAAGTTACCTAATATAGATCAAAATAACAATAAAGCTAACTTTGATGAAATTAGAGCAATAGCAGACTCGAAGTCGTTAAAAATAAGATTTTCAGATGAGAAAACTTTAAAAAAATATGAACCTGTGGGTAATATCTCAAAAAAACTTTATTTTATTTCAGAAAAAATAAGATGTGAAAAAATTGGGACAAGTTATTTTAAAGGCGTAAAAAATAATATTGAAAAATTTTATTTAAAAAGAGTTTCTGGTTTAGATCTAAAAAGTAGCGAAGATAAAATAATTGAGGCTTTTGAGAATTTTTTGAGGGTCAAATATTTAGATTTTAAAAATATCAATGAAATTGATAAAAAGTTAAAATCTTACAAGAAAGACCTTAATAGCCAATTTAAAAATAAGATTAACGATTTAAAAGACACAACTTTTAATCAAGATAAGTTTAATTCTCTAATTTCAAAGCTCATTTCTGACATGAGTTTGGACGAAGATATTATTGAAGAAGAAAAAAGAGATGAAGAAAATAATGAAAAAAATAAAAATGCAAAACCTCAAAATCAAGAACAGAAATCTAAAGAAAAAGAGAGTAAGATTGAAGAATTATCTATAGAAGGTGGTGTGCCTGATTTAGATCACGAAGCTCGAGAAACAGATAAAGCTGATGAAGAATTGGCAGTTGAAGATAGCTCTAGACCAGAAGTTAAAAAGACAGGCAACACAAACTTTGGTGATTTAAAATACAAAACTTACACAGATGAATTTGATGAAATTATAAGAGCTGAGGATTTAGAAGGCCCAGATGAGCTTGCTAGGTTGAGAAAAAACTTAGATCAACAATTATTACAACTGAAACAATTCATATCTAAATTGGCAAATAAATTACAAAGAAAACTATTGGCTAAACAAAATAGATCTTGGAATTTTGATTTAGAGGAAGGTTTGTTAGATACTTCAAAATTACCAAGAATTATTATAGATCCCTTTAATTCTCTATCTTTCAAAAAAGAAAAGGATACTGAATTTAAAGATACTTTAGTCACAATACTTATTGATAATTCTGGTTCTATGAGAGGTAAACCTATTTCAGTTGCTGCTATTTGTGCTGATATTCTATCTAGAACCTTAGAAAGATGCATGGTGAAAGTTGAAATTTTAGGTTTCACAACAAAACATTGGAAAGGCGGATCATCTCGTGAAAAATGGATGAAAAATGATAAGCCAAGTTTGCCGGGTAGGCTTAATGATTTAAGGCATATTATTTATAAATCAGCTGACACTCAGTGGAGACAATCAAAGAACAATATGGGGTTAATGTTAAAAGAAGGTTTGTTAAAAGAAAATATTGACGGCGAAGCTCTAAAGTGGGCTTTTAATAAAATGAGCAGAAGAAAAGAAGAAAGAAAAATTTTAATGGTCATTTCAGATGGTGCTCCTGTAGATGACTCTACTCTATCAACAAATACTAGTGATTACTTGGAGTCTAATTTAAAAAAGACTGTCAAATGGATTGAAGATAGATCTAATATAGAGTTACTAGCAATAGGAATAGGTCACGACGTAACTAGATATTATAATAGAGCAGTAAAAATTACTGACGTACAAGATTTAGGTGATGTAATGATAAATCAATTGACTGATTTATTTGTTGATAAAAGTAAGAAAACTTTACATTAAGAATTCACTTTAGAAGAGGAAATATCAGTATAATCTCTAATCATATTCATCAAAAGTTTAAAAGGAATTAACATTATTAATGTGATAAGAATTTTTACTGATAGATCGCCTAGTGCTAATGTTACCCAAGGAATTCCAGTTGCGTAAAATGCTATTGAGAAAAATAAAAAAGTGTCAATTAAAGAGCCCAATGTAGATGAAGTTAATGGGGCCACAAACCATTTTTTTTTTCTTAGTTTATCAAAAACTTGAACATCTAAATTTTGTGCAACAAAAAAAGCTACGCCTGATCCGACAGCAATTCTGATCGAAATTAAATCGGAAAAGTTAGTAGAAATTAATAATGTAAGAGATATTCCCACAATAAAACCAATGTAAACAACTTTTCTAGCTACTATTTTTCCATAGGCCCTATTAGCTAGGTCAGTTATAAAAAAGGTTATTGGATAACTAAATGCACCGTAAGTTAAAATTTCGTTTAAACCTAAATATTGAATTGGAAACTGTACCAAATAATTTGAAGTCATGACCACAATGCCCATCAAAATAGATAGTTTGTAGTATAAATTCATATTATATTTTTGATGTAATAGAAGCTTTTAACTTTTTTACTTTTTTTGACAATTTTGCAGTCTTAGCGGTCAAAAGAAATTTATCTAGCCCACCTTTAAAATCAACTGTTCTTAAAGCAGCATTAGCAACGTTAAGTTTTATATTTTTTTTTAAAGCATCACTTCTAAAAGTTATTTTTTTTAAATTCGGCAAAAATCTTCTTTTAGTTTTATTTTTTGCATGGCTTACATTATGGCCTTTTAAGGGTGATATACCTGTTAATTCGCATCTTTTAGACATAAATAATTCCTTAGTTATATAAATATAGTGTTAACAGGGGTCAAGCATTAATTCCAACAGCTGCACTAATATTTTTGATCTTCTCTTTTCTTAAAATTGAAATTAACTCTTTTTTCATTTCTTTGACTATTCCAGGACCTTTATAAACCATACCAGTATATAATTGCACTGCATTAGCTCCTGCGCATATTTTTTCGAATGCCGCCTGACCAGAGTTGATTCCTCCAACACCAATTATTTGTATTTTTCCTTTAGTCTCTTTATAAAACTGTTGTATCAAATTTGTTGACAGATCCTTTAAAGGTAATCCTGACAATCCACCTTTTTCGTTTTTGTGTAAATCAGATAAATTTTGCCGATTTCTATCAGTTGTGTTTGATACTACTATCCCGTCAATTTTGTATTTTATTGTTAGCTCTATTATCTTGCTTATTTCGCTACTTTCTATATCTGGTGAAAGTTTAATCGCTAAAGGTTTAAAAATATTTTTATTTTTTTTAATTCTATTTATGCCGATTAAAAGTTTCTCAAGTTCCTTTTGATCGTGAAAGTTTCTTAATCCTTCAGTATTCGGAGAGGATATATTTATTGTTATATAGCTTGCAAAGGATGAAAGTCGAGATAAGCATTCATAATAGTCTTCTTCTTTATTTTTAGTATCTTTATTGGGACCAATATTCACTCCTAAAAAACCATTGGGCAAGTTTTCTGTTATTCTTTTAGAAACAATTTCTGCTCCATCGTTATTAAAACCCAGTCGGTTAATTAGGGCTTGGTCTTTCTCAAGTCTAAAAACTCTTGGTTTAGTATTACCCAGCTGTCTTCTGGGTGTTATTGTGCCAACCTCTACAAAACCGAAGCCTAACTTAAATAAAGAATTATAAACTTCTGCACTTTTGTCAAAACCAGCTGCTAAACCGATTGGATTAGGAATTTTTTCATTTAACAAATTGGTTTCTAAATATTCCTCATTTTCGACATTAAAAATACTTTTTGGTATAATATTAAATTTAAGAGATTTTATAGCTAAATCGTGTGCTACTTCAGGATCCAAAGAAAATATATATGGTTTAAATTTTGAAAACATTATTTTATTTTACTATTTATTAATTCAATTGTTTGGTCTAGTCCAAAAAAACTTATAAAGAATCCAATTCTAGGACCATTTTCCTGTCCAAAAACTACTTCATAAATTAGTTTAAACCAATCTCTCAAGTTTTTATGATATCCATTCTCTTTACCTACCGTATAAATATGGGTCTGAATTTCCTCCGGTTTAAGCGATTGGTCTAGTTGCTTTAATTTATTAATTAAGTTTTCTAATGCTTTTTTTTCATTTTCATTAGGCTTTTTAAAATTTTTATTTGGTTCAACTTTATCTTTAAAATAGTTTATTGCATATTCAGTAAGTTCATCTAGTATTTTATGATCTTTAGGATTTATTTCTTTGTGAAATCTATTAATAAATTTCCATAGGATAGATTTATTATTTGCATTACTAGAACCAACTAAATTTAATAACATAGTAAAAGGCATAACAATCTTTTCTTTAGGTGGCTTACCATTATGAACATGCCATACGGGATTTAATATTTGATCTTTTATTTTTTGTAATGGAAATTTTTCGATTAATGAAAGATATTCATCAACTGTTTTGGGCACAACTTCAGAATATAATTTTTTAGCTCTTTTAGGATTTGGGTACATATATAAGGCTAAGCTTTCTGGAGAAGCATATCTAAGCCATTCATCTATTGAAATTCCATTACCTTTAGATTTAGATATTTTTTCGCCTTTTTCGTCTAGGAACAATTCGTAAGCAAATCCATTAGGAGGATACTTGCCAAGTGCTCTACAAATCTTATTGGATAATATAGCGCTTTCAATAAGATCTTTTCCATACATTTCAAAATCAACATCAAAAGTAAACCACCTCATTGCCCAATCAACTTTCCATTGTAATTTACAATTTCCATCCAATACATTTGTCTCAATTTTTTTACCATTATTGTTAAAAATAACTTTACCTGTTTTGGAATCTTTGCTTAATAAAGGTATTTCCAAAACTTTGCCCGTCTCTGGACAAATCGGCATAAAAGGACAGTAGGTTTTTCGCCTTTCCTCTCTCAAGGTTGGTAGAATGATGCTCATTATTTCATCATATTTTTCTAATACACGCATTAAAGAGCTATTGAAGATACCTTTTTTATAAATTTCAGTAGAACTTTTAAATGTAAAACTAAAATTAAATTTTTTTAAAAAAGCCTTGAGCATTTCATTATTATGTTCACCAAAACTTTTATATTTTCCGAAAGGATCAGGAATTGATGTTAATGGTTTTCCTAAATTTTTTTTTAAGACTTCTTCATTATTAATATTTTCTGGAATTTTTCTTAAACCATCCATATCGTCGGAGAATGTGATCAATTCATAATCAATCTTTTTAATATGGTTGAGTGCATTTATCATCATTGTAGTTCGCGCTACTTCACCAAAAGTTCCTATATGAGGAAGGCCACTTGGTCCATATCCTGTTTGAAAAGTAATTTTATTCTTTTTTTTTATTAATTCTTTTCTCTCTTTTAGTAATTTCCTTACTTCAACAAAGGGCCAAGAGGAAGTCGATTGAATTATATTATTCTCTAGCATAACTAAGGTTTATTAAATTTTGTGTGCAAAATACAGATATAATTGCACGATATTAAGTTGAATTTTAAAACTATTTAAATAATGTCAATTTTAATGGCTACAAACAAAACAGTCTTTTTTTTAATTGGGATATTATTAATTGTTTTAGGAGGCTCAATGCTTGCTCCATATGCTCTACAAATAATTTTTAATGAGGGCAGTCATAGTTTTATTTCGGCCTCGTTTGTGACAATTTTCATAGGAGTGCTGTTTATTTTAGCTAATCTAGAAAAAGAATTTAAATTAAATTTAAGACAGACATTTTTATTTTCCTCTTTGGCATGGATTATGGTTGCTATTTTCGGAAGTTTGCCTTTTTTACTATCAACTCAAGACTTTACGTTTAGTGAGGCATTTTTTGAAAGTATGTCAGGTATAACCACTACTGGTGCAACAATTATATCAGATTTGGATAATAGCCCTAAGAGTATATTATTTTGGAGAGCAATAATGCAATGGTTAGGTGGAATAGGTATAGTAGTAATGGCAATTACAATTTTACCTTTGTTAAAAGTTGGAGGAATGCAATTATTTAAAATGGAAGGTCCGGATAGCACTGAAAAAATATTACCTCGTACTATTGAAGTTGCAACAATTATTATCAGCACTTACATCATTTTGACTATCTTATGTGGTTTTTTTTATTGGTGTTTTGGAATGTCAATTTTTGATAGTGTCAGCCACGCAATGACTACAATTGCAACTGGTGGATTTTCAACTCACAACGATTCAATAGGTTTTTTTAAAAGTTCAAACATTGAAATTGTTGCAAGTATTTTTATTATTTTAGGGAGTATACCATTTATTTCTTACTTAAGATTTTCACAAGGAAATAGAAAAGTTTTTTTTCAAGATGTTCAAATTAAAGGTTTGATCTATTTATTAATTGTTTCTATCACTGTAATGTTTTTTTATTTAATATTTATAAACTACGAAAGTAATATTTTCGATAAGATTAGAATTTCATCATTTAATGTAATTTCTATTTTATCTGGAACTGGTTATGTCACAGATGACTTTGGACTTTGGGGAAAATTTTCTCTTATTTTTTTCTTACTACTAATGTTCATAGGTGGATGTGCTGGGTCAACGGCTTGTGGAATTAAAATTTTTAGACTTCAGATGCTTTTAATTTTTTTAAAAAATCAAATTAAAAAATTAATTTCTCCTAATACTGTTATAATTACAAAATATAATAATCAAAAGATTTCTGATCAATACTTAAATTCTGTAATCATATTTATCTTCACTTTTTTATTCATTTTTCTCATAATTACAATGTTATTGTCGATTAGTGGATTGGATTTTATCACCTCAATTTCAGGGGCTGCAAGTTCAATTTCTAATGTAGGTCCAGGTCTCGGTGACATTATTGGGCCTAATGGAAATTATAAAGATGTACCAGATATTTCAAAATGGATATTATCATTAGGAATGTTACTTGGAAGATTAGAACTTTTTGCAGTTTTAGTTTTATTATTTCCATCATTCTGGAGAGGCTAAATTATGGAAATATTTAAAAAACAAACTATTTCAGAGTCCTTTAAAGTTTATTTTGACAAAAGGATGATCAAAATACTATTACTTGGAGCAATTAGTGGTTTTCCTTGGGTAATTATTGGAAGCAGTTTGAGTCTTTGGTTAAAAGAGGACGGATTGAGCAGAAGCACTATTGGATGGGCAGGATTAATCTTTGCAGTTTATGCATTTAACTATCTTTGGGCTCCAATTGTAGACAGAATTAGAATTCCTTGGCTGACAAGTAAAGTAGGTCACAGACGTGGATGGATTATTACTATGCAAACAGTAATTTTAATAAGTCTTGTTTGCTGGAGTTTTATAAATCCATCAGTAAATTTAGCTTTGGTTATAACTATTGGTCTAATTATTGCAATTGCTTCAGCCACCCAAGACATAACAGTTGATGCATTAAGAATTGAACAAATTGGAGAGAATGAAGGTAAATCAATGCAAGCAGGTGCAGCAATGGCAGTTGTCGGATGGTGGACGGGTTATAAGTTAGGTGGTGTGGTAGCTCTGAATGCCGCAGAATTTTTTCAAAAGGCAGGTTTTGAAAATTATTGGCAGATAACTTTTTTAATTTTAGGAATAATCATTATTGGATGTAATATTGGTCTCTTGTTTATCAAAGAGCCACAACCAATTCATAGAACTGAAAGCCAAAGACAAACTGATAAACTTATTGAGAGTAAATTAGGCTCCTCCACTATTATATCTAAAGCTGTTGCATGGATGACTGGCACAATAGTGGGTCCAATAATAAGTTTTTTTAAAAAAAATGGTTTTAATATTGCTATGGCAATTTTAGGATTTGTCTTTCTTTTTAAAATTGGTGAAGCCTTTTTAGGAAGAATGTCAGTAATTTTTTATAAAGAAATTGGTTTTACTAAATCTGATATAGCGCTTTATTCCAAGGGATTAGGTTGGATAACGACTGTTATTTTTACTTTATTGGGAGGACTATTTGCTATTCGCTCAGGCGTGATTAAAGCAATGTTTGTCTCGGGAATTTTGATGGCTTCAACAAATTTATTGTTTTCTCTTTTAGCTTGGTATGGAAAATCAGAATTACTATTTGCTATTGCGGTCATTTTTGACGATATGGCAGCTGCTTTTGCTACAGTTGCATTTGTAGCGTTTATTTCAATGCTTGTAGACAGAACTTACACTGCAACACAGTATGCTTTACTTGCTTCTATAGGAACAGCTGGAAGAACCACCCTGGCAGCTTCATCAGGAGCTTTGGTGGATTGGTTGAATGGTGATTGGGGTGTATTCTTCGTAATCACAGCAGTAATGGTAATACCATCGCTTATTTTTCTCTATATGATAAAAGATAAACTTAAGTTAAATGACTAAATATTTAACAAACAACTTTTCAATTATAAACCTTTTTAAAAAACCATCGACTAAATCTGAAATTGTAACCCAAATGATTTTTGGAGATACATTCTCTGTATCCAAGAGAAGTAAAAAATGGCTTAAAATCAAAATCAAAAATGATGGTTACAAAGGCTTTGTTCAAAATAGAAACTTTTCTAATTTTCTTAAACCGTCTCATAAAATCAATGTTCTAAAATCTAAAGTTTATAAGTTTCCAAAAAAAGGAAAAAAAATAAATGAAATTTCATTTGGTTCAAAAATAAAAATTACAGACTCTAATTTTAAGTATTTTAAATTTTCAAAAGGCTGGCTACTTAAAAATGAAGTTAAACCGGTTGCTTATAAAGAAAAAAATCCTTTTAGAAAAGTGACTATGTTTAAGAATATAAAATACAAATGGGGAGGAAAATCTTTTAAAGGAATAGATTGTTCGGCACTAATTCAAGTCTTTTTAAATTTCAACAATAAATACTGTCCAAGAGATGCCAAAGATCAAGTGAAATATTTCAAAAAAAACGTTGGATTAAATCAAATAAGAAAAAATGATATCATTTATTGGAAAGGTCATGTTGCCATAGCCATCTCAAGCAAAAAGCTAATTCACGCTTATGGACCAATGAAAAAAACGGTAATCATGGGTATTAATCAAACAATAAAAAGAATAAACAAAACCGCAAATTTAAAAGTAATTGGAATTAAAAGATTATAAATAGCAAAGGCAGCTTCAGTCTCCCTCCACTGCCCTCATAATCATTTTAAATGATTCGATGCTTATATTTAAGACTCTTGTTAATTGAGTGTGGATATAAAATGGCGGAGAGAGAGGGATTCGAACCCTCGAAACGGTTTCCCGTTTACACGCTTTCCAAGCGTGCGCCTTCAACCACTCGGCCACCTCTCCATTATTTATGTTTTAACAATGGTATATTATTTTAACAACTTAAAATTTAATACAGGACTAAAATAGTTTATAGGTAAATCTATATGGAAAAAAAGGATTTAGTCATACTTAATAATGAAAAAGTTTTTAAAGATAATGGTGATTTTTATTGTGATAATCTTGATCTGAAAGTCTTACCAGAGGGTTTAAATAAATATTTTAATGTTAAATATTTAGTAAGAAAATCGAAAAAAAAAGGAGGCCAAATAATTAATCTTACAAATATTTACTCTGCTTCAAATATAATTTCGTTTATTTCAAATTTGATAAAAACATTTAAAACAAATTCAAAATACTTAATTATATCAATTACACCATATACTTTTATCGCTTATTTGTTTTTACTAATTTTTAGAAAGAAAGTTTATTTATATTTGTGGAGTGATGGTCATGAGGAATGGGAACATTTGATTGGAAAATGGTCTGTGTGGATTTTTCATTTGATGTATCTTATATGTACATTCAAATCAGAAATTATCGTATGCAACAAACGATTAACTAAAAAAAAATCTCATTTAATTTCTATTTCAAGACTGGATGATCTGTGGTTTGAAAATCATAAAACTGTCTCGAGCGATCTAGCAAAAATTTTATATGTTGGGAGATTGAGTAAAGAAAAAGGAATTTTTGAATTTATTGATATTTTTTTAAAATCTAAAATTGAGGGAACTTTATCTATTGCGGGGTATTCTAAAAATTTTAATTTTGATAATACAAATGTTAAGTTACTTGGCTATATGTCTGATCCAAAAGAATTGATTTCAGCTTATGATAAAAGTAATATTACGATACTTCCATCCTATACTGAGGGTTACCCATACGTAGTAGATGAGTCTCTTTCAAGAAAAAGACCAGTAATTATTTTTGAGGAGATATCTTATGTTGTAAATAATAAAAAAGGGATATTTATTTCTAAAAGAGATGGAAAGTCTCTAAAGAAAACAATTGATAAAATTCTAAGTAATTATAAAGCTATTCAAGATGAAATTTCTAATAACTCTCTTCCTACAAAAAAAAGTATGTTAAAACAAATTTCAGACATTATTGGTGTCTAATGAAATCAAAATGAAAAAAGGGAAATATCTTATTACAGGTTGTGCAGGTTTCATTGGATCACATCTTGTAAAACTGTTGTTTAAAAATTACGGTGTTATACTTGTTGATGATTTGTCAGAGGGTGCAAGATCTAAGTTACCTAAGTCACTTCAAAAAAAATTAATTAGAAAAAAGATACAAGATATCAAAGATCTAAACTTTAAAGGTATAAAAGGCATTTTTCATCTTGCAGCCCAGTCATCTGTACCAATCTCAGTTAAACATTTTTACGAAAGCTCAAAAAATAATTTAAGTAGTGCATTAAAAGTTTTCGAAATTGCTAAAAAATTTTCTGTACCGGTAATTTATGCATCCTCATCAGCAATATATGGAAATTTGCCAGTTGGTGATGATATAAAAAATAAATTTGATATATCTTCTCCATATGCACAAGACAAACTCTCACTTGAAAATTACGCTGAAATGTTTTTTAAAAATTATAATATTTCTTCAATTGGTCTGAGATTTTTTAATGTTTATGGACCTAATCAAAATGCGAACAGCCCTTACTCAGCTGTCATACCGATATTTATTAATAGAATGAAAAAAAATGTACCTGTAACAATTAACGGTGGTTATCAAACTAGGGATTTCATTTATATTGATGACGTTTTAAATATAATGAAAATATCAATGCAGATAGCTCAATCAAAGAAAGATTCGATTATTTTTAACGTTGGCACAGGGAGATCTGTAAACATTAATCGTTTATTTAGAATAATTAAAAATATAGTTCCAAATAAATCAAAAATTGTTAGAAAAAAATTAGATAAATTTGATCCTATAAAATCTTCTGGTACTTTTAAGAAATTTAAAAAGATTTTAAAAAATAAGAAATTAAATTTAACAAGACTAGAGGATGGGATTTTAAAAACTATTTCATCTTACTAAGGATTATTATGAAATCATATGATTGGATAGTTGTAGGTGGAGGGATAGCAGGTATAGCAATCGCCGAAATTCTCACGAGAGAAGGTCATTCAGTTGTGTTAATTGAAAAAAATAAGAAATTAGCTTCAGTTGCAACAAGGGAGTTTCACGAGTGGGTGCATACTGGTTCTTTGTACACTTTAGTAAAAGACCAAATGAAAACATTAAAATATATTTTAGGTTCATTAGATGATCTTTTGGAATTTTACAGTAGTTTTAAAAATATGAATTTATCTCCCTCAGAAAAAGGGCTTCAAATAGATCAAAATGAAAATGGTTGGTTCAATAAAAATTATATAGATTTTAAATACCGATTAAAAAATAGAAAATTTTTGCTAAATTGGGTTTATTCTGTATCAAGATCTATTGCTTTAATTGAAGGTATAAGAAAACATGATTGGCTAAGGAGAAGAGCTGGAATTATTGAAAGTGTTACATCAGAATATTATTTACCTATTTTAAAAAATTTTTTTAAAATTTTATTTACGAATGAAAAATTCTTAAAAGTTAAAAGTACAGATTTTACAACAAATTCCAGGCTACTTTTGAGAGATTTATTATCGACCTCTATTAAAAATGGATTAGAAGTTTTGACTGAAAATGAGTTAATGAAAATTGAAATTAAAGGAGATGAAGTATTTGCTCATTGTAAGAAAGGCAATTTAGTTGGAAAAAAGTTAGCTATATGTGTTGGGGGAGGTATTGAAAAATTTACTTCGGTCAAAATTAAAAAATCTTTAGCGCCTATCGCTGTGGTAAAAAATGTCCCACCTGAGACTAAGTCGTTTGTAGAGTTAGACTATTTTAAGAAAACATGTATAAATATTATTACTAAAGGATCCTCATACGGAATGATTGGGGGAATTAGTTTGTCAGAAAGAAAAGATGCTGAAAAATATTTTGATTATATGATTGAGGAACACAAAAAATCCAACCCAAAATTAGAAGTCCTAGAAAAATATATTGGGGTTAAAAACGAAATAATTTCTAGGGGTGAGAATAGAAACTATATTTTTCATATTAATCAGGAAAAAAATAAAAACATTTGGTCTGTAATACCTGGAAAATTTACTTTGGCTTTTAGCATAGCTCCGGAATTTTATAGATTAATTTACAATAAAAACCCTAGAAAATTTTTTGATACTAGCCATGAAGAAAGTTTAGAAAGTTTAGTTGACGAGACAGTTTGGGGTGAAGTTCAAAACAAATTAGGATAAATCATGAGTTTAATTAAAATTCCACAGAGTTCTTTAGACTTTTTTAAAAAAAATCAAGACGAAATTTTTAACTCCGGTAACCTTGCAGAGGGCCCATGGAACAAAAAACTCTCGGAGAAGATAAAAGAAATTTCTGGATCAAAAAATGCTGTATGTGTTAATTCAAACGGAAGTGGTCTTGTAGCTATATTATTAATCTTTAAAACATATTTCGGAAGAGAAGAAATTATGATCCAATCAAATACAATGTATGGTGTTAAAACGATTGTAGGCACAGCAGGCTATAATTTAGTAAATTATATTGATTGTCAAATAGAGACACTAATGCCAAATTTTCAAGATGTAAAAAATGCAATTAAAAATTACAAAGGAGATAAAAATAAGCTGGTAGTAATGTTAAGTGATATTGGGGGTATAATTAACCCTGATATTGAAAAAATTGCAAAATTTTTAAAACAAGAAAACGTTTTATTGCTTGAAGATGCTGCACACAGTTTTGGTTCAACTTTAAATAATAAATTTGCAGGTACATTTGGAGATGCCGGGGTTTACTCTTATTATTCTACAAAAGCCATTTTTGCTGGAGAAGGTGGAGTAGCAGTAACTAATAATGAACAAATTGGAAGTCTTCTTCAAGATTTTATTGCTTATGATAGATTTAAGCAAAAAATGCCGATTGGATGTAATATTAGATTATCGGAACTACAAGCGCTAATGATTTACTCAGTGGTAAACGATTATAAAAAAATTATTTCAAATAAAACAGAAATAGGTGAAAAATATGAAGAAGCATGTAAATCTTCTAAGATAGATTTTATAAGTCAGAAACATAATTCAAATATAGGAAACTTTTACAAATTTACGGTAATTTCACATAAAGAAAAGGTTCTTAAAAAATACCCTACGATCAAAACTACTACTTCAAAGGTATATGACTACGCTTTAGGGAATAATAAGGACATTCCATCTAAGCATTTATGTCTCCCTATATGGTATGGTCTTGATAAATCTATTATTGATAACGTTATTTTAGAATTGAAAAGATAGGTTTTTGTTAAGTTTCTTTATTTATTTTTAATACACCTATAAAAGCCTCTTGCGGTATTTCAACTTTTCCAAACTGTTTAGATCTTGCCTTTCCTTTTTTTTGCTTATCCAAAAGCTTTCGTTTTCTGTCTGTTGCTCCCCCGCCGTGAATTTTAGTCAATACATCTTTTTTAAAACCTTTAATTGACTCTCGAGCTACTATTTTTCCGCCGATTGCCGCCTGAACTGGAATCATAAAATTATGTCTAGGGATTAAATCCTTTAATTTTTCACAAACTTGTCTACCAGTCTTTTGAGCAAAATCTTTGTGAATTATCATTGCTAAAGCATCAACAGGTTCAGAGTTCACCAAAATTCCTAATTTCACAAGATCACCTTCTCTGTAACCAGAAATTTCATAATCAAAACTAGCATAACCACTGGAAACTGATTTAAGTCTATCATTAAAATCAAAAACAACTTCGTTTAGTGGTAAATCATATGAGAGAACTGCTCTATTGCCTGAATATGATAAATTAGTTTGAATACCTCTTTTATCTTGGCAAATTTTTATTATTGAACCTAAATACTCGTCAGGTGTAATAACTGTTGATTTTATCCAAGGCTCCTCGATTTTTTCTATTTGGGATGGATCTGGCATATTAGATGGATTTTGCAGATCGAGCACCTCTCCTATTGTAGAGTGAACTTTATATATAACTCCTGGAGTGGTGGTAATTAGATTTACATCAAATTCTCTTTCCAATCTTTCAGTAATGATTTCTAAATGTAACAAACCTAAAAAACCACATCTAAAACCTAGACCTAAAGCGCTAGAAGACTCTGGTTCATAAGAAAAACTTGAGTCATTTAATTTAAGTTTTGCCAAACCATCTTTTAATTTTTGATACTCAGAGCTATCTACTGGAAATAACCCACAAAAAACTACAGGTTTGCTTGGTTTAAAGCCTGGAAGAGGGTCATCGATTGGTTTTGACGCATCACAGATTGTATCGCCAACTTTAGTTTCTGATAAAGATTTAATACCTGTTATAATAAATCCGATTTCACCAGAGTTTAACTCATCTATATCAGTTGGTTTTGGAGTAAAAACTCCAACTTTTTCAATGACATATTCTTGATTGTTCGACATTAGTTTTATTTTCATACCTTTTTTTAATTTACCGTTGATAACCCTTACTAAAATTACTACACCCAAATAGCTATCATACCAACTATCGACTAATAAACATTTTAACTTATCAATTGTCTCACCTTTTGGAGCTGGAAGTTTATTTATAATTGCCTCTAAAATATCGTCAATCCCATCTCCAGTTTTACCTGAGCATGGAATAGCATCAGATGTATCTATACCAACAACATCTTCAATTTCTTTTTTTGTTTTTTCAATATCAGAAGCGGGTAAATCAATTTTATTCAAGACTGGAATAACTTCATGATTAATTTCAAGTGCTTGATAAACGTTTGCCAGAGTTTGAGCCTCCACACCTTGTGTGCTATCAATAATTAAAAGTGACCCTTCGCATGCAGATAGAGACCTGCTTACTTCATAACCAAAATCCACATGACCAGGAGTATCAATGATGTTTAATGTATATTCTTGCCCATCTTTTGCTTTGTAGTTTAATTTTACTGTTTGAGCTTTAATTGTAATGCCTCGTTCTCGCTCAATATCCATCGAGTCCAAAACCTGTTGTTTCATTTCACGATCAGATAGACCTCCGCATTTATGAATTATCCTATCGGCGATAGTTGATTTACCGTGATCAATATGCGCAATTATCGAAAAATTACGTATTCTGTTAATATCTGCCATTTAAGACCTGATTGTAGCGCCAGTTTTTTCTTTTACCACATCAATAATTTTTCTACTGATTTGATCTATATCCTCTTCATTTAAAGTTTTATCCTCAGCTTGCAAAGTTACACTTATAGCAACTGATTTTTTATCTTTTGGAATATTTTCACCCTCATAAACGTCAAATGTTGCAACATTTTGAATAATAGAGCTATCAATATCTTGAATTATTTTTTCCAAAAGACCTATTTTGAAAATTTTGTCAATTACAAAAGCAAAATCTCTTTCCGATTTCTGAAAATCCGAGGTTTGAAAACTTTTTTTTGTTTCTCTTACTTTTTTCGTATTTTCAGGAATATTTTTTAAAAAAATTTCTAATCCAAAAATATTTGGCTCTTTAAAATCAATTTTTTTAATTATTGCTGGATGTATTTCTCCAAAATAAGCAAGATGAGGTCCTTTTTCTGAATTTAAGTTTATTGAACCAGACCTACCAGGATGATAGCATTCTTTTGTGTTATCACTTACAAATAGACTTTGTTCTGAAACACCAAGTTCAATTAAAGTTTTAATCACATCACTTTTTATATCGAACACGTCAACGTTTCTTTCTTTGTCTATCCAACTTTTCCTGTTAATTTTACCAGACTTTAAGGCTCCAACAACGATTTGTTGTTCGCCAGGATTTTTTCCAAAAAAAGTTGGTCCTATTTCAAACAGAGATAGGTCTTCATATCCTCTGTCTTGGTTTTTTTTTAGATGAACTGAAAGATTAGAAAAGATTGATCTTCTAAGCACATCTAAATCGTACGAGATCGGGTTAAAAATTGGAATTTCCTTTTCTTCTTTAGAAAATTGTTTATCAATTTTTGAATCAGTAAATGACCATGTCACTGTTTCTAGGTACCCTTTGGATGCTAAAGATCTTTGAGAAAGATGAAATAATTTTTGCTTAAAATTAAGAGTCGGATTTTCTCTTTTTCTCTTTGGTTCAACTAACTTAATATGTTTAAAACCTTTAATTCTTATTAATTCCTCAATTAAATCTACATCTTGACTAATGTCTGGTCTCCAAGTTGGAACTTCCACTTTTAAATCTTTTTTTATTTTACTACACTTAAAGCCTAGAGATAAAAATATTTTTTGTGCTTCATTTATAGTTATAGGCACACCAATTAAATTTTCAAAATTATTGACTTCAAACTTTAGAGTTTTTCTTTTTTGCATACTTTTACCTTTGATAAGAAACTTACTAGCCTGTCCACCGCATATATTTAAAATTAAATCTGTAGCAATTTCTAATCCCTCAATCACTGAATTAGGGTCTATCCCACGCTCAAATCTGTACTTAGCATCAGTATTTATAGATAATTCTCGTGCTGTTTTTCTGATTGAGGATGGTAAAAAATATGCTGACTCAAGTAGAATATTCTTTGTTTCATACTCAGTCGATGTTTTAGTGCCGCCAATAATTCCGCCTAAGCCCAAAATACTAGACTTATCGGCTATTACACACATTCCTTTTTTTAGTTTGTATTTTTTGTTGTCTAAAGCTTCGAATTCTTCACCATCTTTTGAGTCTCTTACAATTATTTCTTTATCAATTTTATCAGCATCGTATGCATGTAAAGGTCGGTTTAAATCAAACATTACAAAATTTGTAATGTCTACTACAGCTGAAATCGGCTTTAACCCAAGCGCAGTGATTTTATTTTTTAGCCATTCAGGACTTTCTTTATTATTTATATTTTTGATGTAACAACTACCAAAAGTAGTGCATCCTTGTTTTGGATCATTTTTAATAGAAATTTTAATAAAATGTTTGTTCGATTGTTTTAGTTTTTTCTTTTTTAGAGAAATTAATTTACCTATACCTGTTGAAGACAAATCTCTTGCTATACCTCTAATGCCTAAACAATCAGCCCTATTAGGAGTGATCGAAACATCTATTGCTTGGTCTGTTTTGTTTTTAAAGTAACTTTTTCCAATTCCTTTTTCATTATTGCTTAATTCTATTATTCCACTGCTTTCATTTGATATATTCAACTCGCTCTCTGAGCATAACATTCCTTTTGACTTGACTCCTCTTATTTTAGCTATTTTTAATTGAAATTTTGTTTTTGGAATAATAGCTCCCGGCGGAGCATATACAGTCACCAACCCATCTCTGGCATTCGGGGCGCCACAAACAACTTTTAAAATTTCTTTTTCACCAATACTTACATCGCAAACTTTTAATTTATCCGCATTTGGATGTTGTTCTACTTTTAAAATCTTTGCTATCTTAAATTTTCCAAGTTCTCCTTTATTTTCCTTTATACCTTCAACCTCTAAGCCAATATTTGTTAGCTTATCTATAATTTCTGTTTGGCTCGCTTTTGTATTCAAATGTTGCTTTAACCATGGAAGAGTGATTATCATTTGCTCAGGCCTCTATAGTTAGTCGGAACGTCCAATGGATCAAATCCAAAATGGCTTAACCAACGATAGTCTGTTTCAAAAAATGCTCTTAAATCATTTATACCATATTTGAGCATTGCTAATCGATCAATACCCATGCCAAACGCAAAACCTTGGAATTTGTTTGCATCAACTTTTGCATTTTTTAAAACATTAGGATGTACCATTCCACAACCTAATATTTCTAACCATTTATCTCCTTCACCAATTACAATTTTGTCATTCACAATTTTATATCCAATATCTACTTCAGCTGATGGCTCTGTAAAAGGAAAATGACTGGGTCTAAATCTCATTTTTATATTTTTAACTTCAAAAAACTCTTTTATAAAATAATCAAGACATCCTTTGAGGTGCCCCATTGTAATATTTTTATCAATATGGAGTCCCTCTAGTTGATGAAACATCGGAGAATGAGTTTGATCACTATCACATCTATAAGTTCTGCCTGGTACAATTATTTTAAATGGAGCTTTTCCGTTTAGCATTGCCCTAATTTGAACTGGTGATGTATGTGTTCTAAGTAAAAGTTTTTTGTTTTTGTCCAAATAAAAAGTGTCATGCATATCCCTGGCTGGATGGTCATCTGGAGTATTTAAAGCTGTGAAATTATTATATTCTGTTTCAACATCAGGTCCTTCAGCAACAGAAAAACCAATCTCAGAAAATATTGATGAAATTTCATCTATGACTTGAGATACTGGATGTATTTTGCCTTGCTGATAAGGCCGAATAGGTAATGTTACATCCACTTTCTCATTTTTTAATTTTTCATTAATTTCTGCGTTGCCAATTTCTAAATCTTTTTGATCAATTTGTTCAATCAAGTTTTCTTTTATTTTATTTAAATTAGAGGCAAATTCTTTTCTTTTCTCAGATTCTAAAGAGCCTAATGTTTTAAATTGTTGTGTAATTTGACCATTTTTTCCAAAAAACTCTGTTTTAATATTCTGTAAATCTTCTTTGGTTTTTACAGAGTCAATTTTTGCGTTAAAAATAGAATTTATTTTATCCAAATCACTCATTAGATATTTTATTTTTTATATTAAAGTTTGATTTAAATCAAAGATCCTTTTTTAATTAAAGGAAGATTGAACCTTTTTTACTACAGATTTAAAGACTTCTGGATTGTTGTAAGCTAATTCAGCCAAAACTTTACGATCTAATTTAATTTTAGATTTATTTAAACCATTGATAAATTTTGCATATGTTAACCCCTCAGCTCTCACCCCTGCGTTGATTCTTTGTATCCACAAAGATCTAAATTCTCTCTTTTTTGTTTTTCTGTCTCTATAAGCATATTGCATGGCTTTTTCCATGGCTTGACGAGCAATTCTGATTGTATTCTTTCTTCTTCCATACTGTCCTTTAACTAATTTTAAAACTTTTTTGTGCTTTGCCCTGCTTACTACTCCTCTTTTAGTCCTAGCCATATTATCCTCTTAAATTATATGGCATATACGATTTAACGATCTTTGAGTCTTGTTTAGTCATTATCGTAGTGCCTCTTTGTTTTCTTATTTGTGAATTTGTTC
>CEWK01131855.1_pt1 | contig 32231 bp, 18 predicted proteins | sample 531431 | NCBI WGS metagenome assembly CEWK01 (sample SAMEA2623059, study PRJEB7988) | marine metagenome | isolation source: saline water (ENVO:00002010), including
ACAAACTGACGGTAAGAATCCAGAAGATGTAAAATATCCAGAGAAAACGCCAGCTACTTGTGGTTCACCTGATAACCCACACAGAAATCCAATTGATGTTGCAACAGAACTGATGAACGAAGGTGGTTGGAAAGAAACAGGTAGTAATCCTAAAATTAAGTTTCTTTGGGACGAGATTGGTTATAATGGTTCTCAATACGCAGACAGAACAGCGTGGTGTGCTGTGTTTGCTGGTGCAGTACTCAAGCGTTCAGGTAATAAGTACATACAAACAGCATCATCGCAAGCATATTCACAATATGGTACTGAAGTAGCAACAGCACAAGGTGATAAAATAGATTTGACAAATCTCAAAAGAGGAGATATATTGGTATTTCAAAGAGGTGGTTCTGCAAAAGGAACTGGACACGTTGCATTTGCCACAGGTAACTTCACAGATACGCATATAGAAGTTATTGGCGGTAATCAAAGTAATAGTATTACACAAAAGAGATATAAACTTAGAGGTGGTTTCTTCTGGAGATTAAGAACAGTCAGAAGAGCGGTAGCATGTGACGATGGTACCACACCAGCTCCAACATCTACAGCAATATAATGCCAGGTATAGTTCGAGCAACATTAGACAAGAATGTCAAACATGAGGATCCTTTCACACCACTACCTCTTCATCAAACACCTTACACTAAATCTGGTGCTAATGTGTTTGTCAATGGTGAGCCTGCAATTGTTGTAGGTGATAAAACGAACTGCGGTGATGAAGCACTCGTTGGTTCGCCTAATGTCTTTATTAATGGCAAAGCTGTACATAGAAAAGACGATGCTACAAAAGGACACGATAAGTTTCTACCTAGTAAAGCAGAAACAGGTTCAGAAAATGTATTTGTAAATGGTGATTAATAGTTATAAATAGACAATAGTATTTTATCATTATATGAAGGAAGAGTCAAGTGAATTATCATGATAGTTTGTTAAATCTTTTTGAAACTTACATAAGAGAGAGTGAAAAGTTTGAAAACGGAAATAAATCTGCTGGTACAAGAGCAAGAAAAGCTTTGGCAGAAATATCTAAAATCTGTACTGTAAGAAGAAAAGAGATACAAGAGAAGAAGAATGCCTGAAACCAGTCAAGTCATATACAGCGATTTCGATAATCAGTTTATCACAAATCCTATCACAAAGTCTTTAAATAAAAAGACTAATAGAGATGCAGTTAAACAAGCTGTAAAGAACTTGATATTGACTGATTTTGGAGAACGTCCTTTCAATGCAGGTATTGGTTGTAGTATTAGAGGATATCTATTCGAACCTTTCACTGCGTATCTACAAGATCAAATAAAAGAAGCCGTCTTTACTACAATACGCAACTATGAACCAAGAGCCAATATTATCGATTGCTTAGTAGAAGATAGAATAGATTTAAATGCTATATCAATAACAGTTGCATTCGAAATTGTAAATGATCCTCAAGCAATTGTTCTAGATGTAATTTTAGAAAGAGTACGATAACATGTCTGCTAACACATATTTAAATATAACCGAAGTTGATTTTGCTGATATCAAATCTAATTTAAAAACATATTTACAATCTCAAACACAGTTTAACGACTATGATTTTGACGGTAGTAATATGTCCGTTTTGTTAGATGTATTATCATACAACACACACTACAATGCATTTTATACCAATATGCTTGCAAATGAAATGTTTCTTGATACAGCACAACAGCGTGACAGCGTGGTATCTAGAGCAAAAGAACTAGGTTATATCACACGTTCTGCAAGAGGCGCAAGTGCAAATGTCACAATCACTTTTACAGGCGTATCAAACGCAATATCAGAATTTGCACTACCAAAGAATACAACATTTACAACAAGCATAAACAATAGAACATTTACATTCGTTACACCTGAAACAAACATAATAAAAAATATATCAAATACATTTTCAAAAGCAATAACGATAACAGAAGGAACACCAGTCACACAAGAGTTTACAGTAAGTGATGCATCGCCTGTTAAGTATGTTATACCGAATGAGAATGTTGATACACGAAGTATTCGGGTGGCAGTTAAAGAGTCTTCAACCTCTTCTGCAAATACTATTTACACACAAGCAACAAACATACGTGATGTGAATAACCAATCGGCTGTTTACTACTTACAAGAGACACATGATAAACAATATGAAATATTATTTGGCACTGGTTCTCTAGGAAAACCTGTAGTGAATGGAAACATAATACAAGTAGAATATAGGGTATGTCATGGTATACAGACAAACGGCGCTAATACTTTCTCTATTGATAATTTATCAGTTACTCCTAGTTACACAAGCACTAATCTCGCAGTAAATTCAGTAGCGAGAGGAGGAGTAGAAATAGAAAGTGTTGATAGTATAAAGTTTAACGCACCAAGAAATTACAAGATTCAAAATCGTGCAGTTGTTGCAAAAGACTTTGAAAGAATAATATTAAATGAGAACACTAATTTATCATCAGTCGTAGCATTTGGTGGTGAAGAAGCAGAACCTGCCGTTCATGGTAAAGTTTACATTGCTATAAAACCTCAAGGTGAGTTAATACCTACAGCAACACTAAAAGATGAGATAAAGAACTCTATTAAAACTAGAACAATGTTAGGTATTGATCCTCTAATTATAGATCCAACATATCTATATGTGATACCCACTATCACAACTTACTACGACACACTCAAAGCAAATATAGGTACTTCAGCAATACAAACACTTGTACGTGATTCTATATCTAATTATTCAACAAATAGTTTAGAACAGTTTGGTAAAAAACTACGATACTCTAGATTTGTACGTAATTTAGATAATACAAATGACGCAGTATTGAATAATGAAGCTGAGTTTCAGATGCAAAAAAGATTTGTACCTAGTAGAACAACAGCAACGCTTGTAGACTTGGAGTTTCATAATACTATTGAGAAAAACTCGGTAACATCTACGACATTTACTTTTAATGATTTTATCGCACAGTTAGATGATGACGGTTTAGGTAATATTAGAATTTTTAGATTCAATGATCAGAAAGAACAAGTGTTTATCGATGCTACAGCTGGTACAATAAATTACATAACAGGTAAAATATCATTGAATAAATTTGTTGTGTCAGCTTTTGATGGTATAGAAGTAAAAGTAAATGCTAGTCCTGTAAATAAAGATATCGTGCCTCTAAGAGAACAGATTATAATTATATCTTCCGCCGATGCAGTTATTAATACACAAGCAGAGGTTACTAATTAATGGCACTTGATGCAAAACTATCAACATTAGTAGAAAATCAGTTTCCTGCTTTTTATAAAGAAGAAGGTCCTAAATTTCTTGCTTTCATTAAAGCTTATTACCAGTACTTAGAAACAACTGGTAAACAACAAGATATTCAGAGAAACTTAAAAAACTACAAAGATATTGATACTACATTAGACGAGTATATACAATACTTTCGTTCAGAGTTGATGCCTGAAATACCTGATGACGCTCTTGCGGATAAGAGATTGCTTGCCAAACGTATTAAAGACTTATATACAACAAAAGGTACAATCGATTCGTATAAGTTATTATTTAAAATACTTTATGATGAAGATGTTGAAATAAATTTTCCTGCGGATCAAATGCTTAAAGTATCTGATGGTGATTTTAGAATTGACAGATACTTGGTTACTCATCATGATCCTAGAGCGTATACTCTCATAGGAAAAACAATAAAAGGAACTGATAGTCAAGCTGAAGGCTTAGTAGAAGACGTAAAAAGACTTGTAGCTAAAAACAGAGATGTTGATCAAATTCTTTTGTCGAATGTAAAAGGTTCTTTTAATCATTTAGAAGCAATACAATTAAAAGGTGTACCAAATAGTTATGCACCAATTGTTGAGTGTGGTATACGTAGAGTTACAGTTGCAACAGGTGGTGGTGAATATAGAAAAGGTGATATCGTAGATATTATATCTTCTAAAACAGGTGCATTTGCCAAAGCAGTTGTAACAGATACTACAAATTTACAAAGTAAAGTTAACTTCAATCTCATAGATGGTGGTTCAGGTTACGTAACAAGTGAAGAAGATCAAGGCACAATATTAGAGTATGTTGGTGGAGATGGAACAGCACCTGCCAGTTTTAAAATATTTGCTGGTGATTTGACTGATACTTTTGCACTTAGTTTATGTGTAAATAAATTTGCTTCAAACACTATTTTTGGTTCTACTGCACCTAGAGTCAACTACAGAGATGGTAGTTTCGGCATTATGGATTCACATGCAAATACTTTGTTATCTAGTCCTGATTTTGGGTTTAGAGAATCTAATGAAACTTTGACAGAAGGAACAAATTTTAGAACAAACGCAAATGCTGTTTTAATTATAGCCAACACTTCTGATCCAGGTGTTGTAGTTGGTGATAGTTTATTTGGAGTAACTTCTTCAGCAAACGCAATAGTAAAAGCTATACGAAGAACATATGACACAACATTAGATAATGTTATTCTTGCAGTTGATACTTACAAAAATTTTCAAGCCAATGAAAAGGTTAATAAAGGAACAGATGAGGGTACTACAATAGGTACTGTCAAAGCAACAGGCGGTTTCTTTGCAAATACAATAGGTTATCATGTTATTCAAGTAGCAAACACTGATGGTGGTGGAGGAGTAACACAAGGCGATGAACTTGTAGGAATTAAATCAGGTGCTTTCGGTGTTGTTAAAAAAGTATTAGACATTACAGCTAGTAATCAATATGATCATGATGGTGATAGTACTCCTGATAGAAAAATTATTACTATGCAAGTAACATCAAATACTACATCAAACACAACAAGTCAATTCGATGCTGGAGCCATGAAAGCATTTATAGAAAAAGAAGGTATTAGAAAAGTTGATAGTTCAGTTATCGTAGGAAACAATGTGAGTCAATCTGCTAATACATTAATAGAAAATATTCATACTAAATTATCTGATTCGTTGTTATTTGTCAACAATACAGTTGGTACAATTGCTAGATTATCTAATAGATTAGGTGGACAGAACTTTACAGTGGCACCTAAAGTTGTAGTAGAGCATAGGAATGTTGCCGCCTTAGGTATCGGCGAAGCTTATCTTACTGTTCAATATGACGATATAAATTTTGCTACAGGCAATTCAAATATAACAGCACTTGATACTAATGACAGATTAGAACAAGCAACAACTGGTGCTAAAGGTAATATTATGAATGTTGGACAAACAATTCAACATGCCAATACAACTTATCAAACTGTTCTTAGATTATGGCAAGATGATTTGCAAAGAGAACCTGGAAATATTAATTGGGCTAATGATGCTATTGTAACTACAAAACATTTTGATGATGCAAGTCGAAGCTCAGTAAAAGGAACAGGAACAATTAAAATAGTAGGCGTACAAGATGAAGGTGTATTAGGTGAAAACGCAAATATCACAGCCGATGTTGGTGCAAATGGCTCTATAAAAACTGCTAGAGTTATAGACTCTGGTTTCTCATACAAACCAAAAGAAACAATACTTTTTTCTTCTTCAGGTAGAACAAATGCCATTCAAGCAACAGGCACAATTACTATAGATGGTATAGCAAACGCTGAAGGTTATTATGCGTCTACAAGAGGACACGTATCATCATCTAGAGGTTTTATACAAGATAGTAATTTTTACCAAGAGTTTTCATATGAAATTGCCGCCTCTATAGCACTAACAAGATATAGAGATGTTGCTTTGAGATTGATACATCCAGCTGGACAAAAGTTTTTCGGAAAATTTAAAGTTTCGACAAACGCTATGAGTCAATCAGTATCTACAAGTTTAATAAGAACAAGAAAAGTTGCAACAGGCACAATAGCCATCAATAACAATGCAAATACGATAACAGGAACTGGTACACAATTAACAACAGAATTTGCAAACGGACAATCAATAATAATAGGTCCAATTAGCAATGTCTTTTATCAAGCACGACTAAATATAGTCAACAGTGCAACTAGTGCCAATCTCGCTGTGAATTGGACACATGGTAATATAACAGGAGCAAATGCTCATTATTTTTCAGGAACGGTATCATAATGACTTCTTATGCTAGTAAAGAAATGAACATCATGGGTGCAAAAGCTTTTGTAGACTCTGTAAATGAGTCAGACGGAAGAAGCACAAAAAATTCTACAATACTTTATGCTGTTCTAGGTAAAAGTACACATTGGCCCAACGAGCCCAATGCACCTACAGCTACAGAGACAATAAAAGATAAACATTACACTATCTGGAAAGATGCCATAGGAGCTAAGAAAATAAACCCGTCAGATGTAAGTCATGTTGTTCCTAGACATGATTGGGCTACAGGTAGAGTTTATCCTATGTACAAGCACACAAATACTAACTTATACTTATCCGACTTCTACATATTAACAGATCAAAATAATGTGTATAAATGTTTGTATAATAATAAAGGTGGGCAGTCAACTGTGAAGCCAGCTGGTTTCTCAACAACACCTTTTACTACATCAGATGGTTATACTTGGAAGTATATGTACACTATCAGTTTAGGACTAGCAAGTAAATTCTTGACAGCATCACATATGCCAGTTCAAACTCTCTCAGAGAGTGATGGTAGTGCAGAGCAAACTAATCAACTTGCAGTTCAAAATGCATCAGTAAACGGCGCCATTCAGATTATAGAAACAAATGATGTAGGTTCAGGTTATGGTATGTTAAATAGTACCGCTGTTATAGGTGCTACATCAACTACGGTTCAGTTAGCACAAGGTAATCCTTCTTCAGTAGATAATCATTATAACGGCGACTCAGTTTATATTCAGTCAGGCACTGGACTAGGACAACTTAGAAGAATTGTAAATTATGATGGTTCTACAAGGACTCTTACGACAAATACAGGCTTTACAACAACACCTGATACAACTTCTACTGTAATTGTTTCACCAACAGTAAATATAATAGGCGATGGTGTAGGTGCTTTAGCTTATTCACTAGTAAATACAAATGGTAATATATCGAATGTAAATGTAATAGCAACTGGTTCTAAGTATACACATGCCAAAGCTTTTATTACATCAAATACAGTTACAGGAACTGGAGCAACTGCCAATGTAATCATATCACCCATAGGTGGACATGGTAAAGATGCAATAAGAGAATTAGGTGGTAATAAAATCTGTCTAAATGCACAATTTAAAGGTAGTCAAGGTGTTTCAGCAACAGGTAAAGGATTTGTTCCTGCGAATACAGAATTTAGAACAGTAAGCATTCTCAAAGATCCTATTCTTAAAGTTGATTCTAATAACGCTATTATGACAGAAGCAATAGCAAATACATCTAATAGTGCAGACACATTAAGATTAACAACAAGATTAAATATTTCATATCAACAATTAATAAATACTATACCACAGAATCAGTTTCAGATAGATGATGAGATAACAAATGAGAGAATGAGATTGAATGCTGAAAATGGTACTATTGGATTCATTACTGAACTAAATGCGTCAGCAAGAGAAAATGCTTCTGTAGCACAAGCATCAAATGGTGCAAACGGAACAATAGTTTTTATTAAAGATGATGAGTTATTAAGCGATACATCATTCTTTAATATCTATCTAAATAATGTAGATAGTTATGGTAATCATGTCGCTTTTACGAAAAACGACATTTTGTTAAAAAGAGGAAGTTCTACAAAAGTTGCAACTGTATCAGATATATCAGGTCCAGAGGCAAATACATATTCAGGTGAATTTATACATGTAGAAAACTTTCAGAAAGTTGATAGAGCAGTAGATCAAACTGAAGATATAAAAGTTATACTAGATTTTTAAAGGTAAAGTAGATGGCACTCGAAACAAATTTAAACCAAAGTCCTTACTATGACGATTTTGATGAAACAAAAAACTACAACAGAATTTTGTTTCGTCCTGGTTTTGCTGTACAAGCTAGAGAATTAACTCAGCTACAGACAATACTACAAAATCAAATAGAAAGATTTGGTAACGAAATACTAGTAGACGGTACAATTGTTACAGGTTCTGCTCTAAAAATAGAAGATATAGACTTTGTAAAACTCAGAGATAAAGACGCTAATAACAGAGTTATTCTACTAACAGACTTTTTCTCAGGTGGTGTCGTAGCAAATGCAACAATCACCGGTACTACTTCAGGTATGACAGCACAACTAATAGATGTTGCTGATGGTTCTGAGGCGGCTAATCCAGACAACATGACACTCTTTGTCAAATACACGAACTCAGGTACAAATAACACAACAAAAGCTTTTGTTGACAATGAAGTTCTTACTTTAAGAACTAGAACAGGAGCAAGTTTCATAGTTGCCGCCAATACGGGAAGTTCTAGTTCTACAGGTTTAGGTACAAGAGCATCGGTATCAGACGGTATTATTTTTCATAAAGGGCATTTTGTAAGAGTTGGCGCTCAAAGTCATATAGTAGATAAGTATAGCACATCGCCATCAAAGAAGGTGGGCTTTCAAACAGTAGAGACATTAGTTAACTCAAACATTGATAGTAGCTTGGCAGACAATGCATCAGGTTCTACTAACTTCGCCGCCCCTGGAGCAGACAGATTAAAAATGTTACCTACTCTTGCATCAAGAGTTACGGGTGCCGCCAATACTGCTACTTTCTTTACAATAGCTGAATTGAAAGATGGTGTACTAATTCGAAACAACAAAGACACAATGTACTCAGACATTGGTAAACATGTCGCTATGAAGTTTCACGAAACATTAGGTAACTATGCAACAGAACCTTTTACAATTCGTGTTCGTGAACATCTAAAATCTAGTGAGAACTTAGGTAGATATAATTCAGATGAAGGCGGAGATGCAAATAAACTTATAGCTGAAGTTGACAAAGGTATTGGTTATGTAAACGGACAAAAAGTTCAATTAATAAATCCTACACCTTTAGAAATAGATAAAGCAACAGACTTCACTACAAGAGATGCAAGAGTTTTAACACAAACTTTTGGAAACTATGTCTTTATTAAAGAAGTTGCTGGTACATGGGACTTTCAAGGACTTAGAGAAGTCTCATTACGTAGTGCCGCCGGTACAGCAATAAGTAGTAAAACTTTTGGCGATACTACAGCTCCAGGTTCTGAAATAGGTACAGCTAAAGTAAGAGGCTTTTCATATCACTCAGGCATAGCAGGAACTGCCGATGGACAATTTAAATTATATCTATTTGATATAAGAATGAATAGCACTAAGAACTTTGCAGATGTACGTTCAATATTTGAAGCAGAGTCAACACACAACTCAATAGCAGATATTGTTCTTACCGGAAGTAATGCTGTTCTGCAAGAGCCAAGTAATAACCTATTAGTATTACCATTCTCAGCATTAGGTACAAAAACTTTAAAAGATTCGTCTAATAATGTTGATACTCAGTTTGTTTTTAGAACCGAAAAGACAGTTACATTTACACCTTCTGGTGCATCATTGAGTGCTACAGTTACAGCAAACTCAGCACATGCAGGTGGTGTAGAAACTCTCAATGAAACAGGTAGTCCTTTATCAGCAGGTAATGAGAGAAAAGTTATTGTGGTATCTAAAGCACAAACTTTGACAGTTCCTAGAAGTGGGCATATCGCATCATTTGGAACTAAAACAATAACAGGTGCTGGTGGTAGTAAATTCAACGAAGACTATCAAGCAGGTGATATTATAAGATTGACAGATAGTACAAATCCTTTTACAGGTAGTGCAGGAACAGAAGATCATATTATAGCAAGTATCAATAGTGCTACAAGTATCACAACTAAAGATACAATATCAGCAACAAGAAGTGGACTAGGAACTAGTGATGCTGTATCGCATCGACAAGTATTTCCAAAAGGTTATGTTTTCGATACTTCCGCCAATGGTATCATACAGTCTTCATCAACTCAACACAACATAAATTTACAACAAGCTAATGTTGTAAGCAGTTTTTCTGCTTCTGTATATTTTAATGTTCTACGCTCAAGTGCCGTGCCTACTGCAAAAACAATTAAAAAGAGTAGATATATAAACATCAATACCCAATCTCATTCAGCAGGCGCAAATGGTCCGTGGAGTTTAGGTGTTGCAGATGTTTTTAAAATAGAAGCAGTATATCTTGGAGCAGATACATCATCAGTTACCACAAGTGATCAAAATGTAACAAGTCACTTTGATCTTGACACAGGACAAAAAGATGATATGTATGATATAGGAAAACTTGTGAAGAAATCTACAAGTTCTCTCAATATAACAAACAAAGCTATACTTGTCAAGTTCTCATTTTTCGAAAGAAATACTTCTCAAGGTATAGGTTTCTTATCAGTAGATTCATATCCAGTAGATGACTCAACAGAAAGTGCAACAACTATTAAGACATTTGAAATACCAAAATACAAATCAGTTACAACGGGTAAGACATATGAATTGCGTGACTCTGTAGATTTTCGTCCTATGAAAGCCAATACTTGTGATCCTACTACAACAGCTACGATTGCAGGTTCACCAACAAATCCAGGAGCAGAAAAGTCAGCACCTAATACATTTACTATAGATTCAGATGGTGCATATAATGTTGCGCCTGACGAAAACTTTCAAGCAGATATTCAACAATATCTACCTAGAAAAGACAGAATTGTAATTACAGAAGAAGGTAAACTAGAAGCTATCAAAGGTATACCTGCCGAAACACCAAAAGTACCTGAAGAAAAAGCAAACGCTATGACATTAGGTGTTTTAAATGTACCTGTATATCCATCTCTATCATCAAAAGTTGCTAGAGATAATGATAAAGGTGACTATGGTGTAAAACTTACGTTAGAAAATAATAGACGATACACAATGAAAGACTTGAGAGGTATCGATGAGAGATTGAAGAATGCTGAATATTATTCTTCATTAAACGCTCTTGAAGCAAGTGTAAAGAATAAGCAGTTATTTAATGGCTCTGGCTTTGATAGATTTAAAAATGGTTTCTTTGTAGAAAACTTTGACGGACACAATCTATCAGATTCAACAAAGAAAGGCTACAGAGCATCTATTGATAGAAATAAAAATATACTACGTCCTTACTTCAAGAGAAGAGATATTCTCATGGAGAAAGATAAGTCATTTACTTCTACAAATGTTACACAGACAGGCAACTTACTCACATTAGCTTACACAAGTGTTTCTTTTATAAATCAAGATAAAGCAAGTAAAGCTAGAAATCCAGTTCAAGAATTAACATTTAACTGGCAAGGTAACTTGACATTAGATCCACCTATGGATAATACACCTGACATTACAGCATTGCCTGATATTCAAATGGATTTCTCAGGTATGTTCGATGCTTTTGAGCAATTGGCTGCCTCTACAGGATTTACTGGTACCGATTGGGGCGGTTGGATTAATACTGACAATGCTCAAATTACAAATATAACAACAGAAACTAATAGTTCAACAATATCTACTGTAGGTACTTTGCAACAAGAACAGATACGACAAGGTATTCAAACATCTATTAGTCCTGCTAATCAGACATTTAACATAGGTAACTATGTACAACAAGTAGCTGTTCGTGAGTTTATGCGTTCAAGACTTGTTAAGTTTACTGCACATGGTATGAAACCTAGCACAAGAGTTTATCCTTATTTTGATGATGAACAAGTAAGTGGTTTTACAACACCAACAAACTCTGCACACGCAAATACTGCCGCCGAAGGTAGTGCATTGATTACTAACTCAGCTGGTTCTGTTCATGGTGTGTTTAGAATACCTGATACAAATACCTTGAAGTTTAGAATTGGTACTAGACGATTTAAATTACAAGACGTTGCAAACAATCAAATAGCAAGTGATTTGACAACAACATCTTCTTTCGCAGATTATACTAGTATACCTCTTACAATTACTCAAAGAGGTGCTTCTATGAATCTTGTAGTTCCTCAAGTAAATACAGAGGACGTAACAGAAACAAGAACTCAGACTTCTAGAGTTGTACTCAGCACACGTTCTGTAAATCCAGATCCTATATCACAAACATTCTCAGTAAATGAAGAGCAATCTTCTGGTGTTTTTATCACTAAAGTTGATTTATACTTCTTCAGAAAAGCAGGTAATTTACCAATCACTGTTCAGATACGTGAGGTAGAAAACGGACATCCTACGCCTAATATTCTGCCATACGCATCGAAAACTTTATTTCCATCATCTATAAATGCAAGCACAACCTCTGCTACAACAGCGACAACATTTACATTTGACTCACCAGTATTTTTAAAGAACTACAAAGATTATTGTATCACAATAGTTCCTGCTGGTAACTCAGATGAGTATGCAGTATGGGTGGCAAAACTAGGTGCAAAAGATGTTGATACAGGCGAGTTAATTGATAAACAACCAGGTGCTGGTGTTCTACTTAGTTCTGCAAACGATAAAACATATACAGCTATTCAATCTGAAGACTTAAAATTTCAGTTGCATAGAGCCGAGTTTTCAAAGACACAAGGTACTGTATTCATAGAAAATCCTGATAACGATTTCTTCACATATGATAATAAAGCTGGCACATTTAATCCTGAAGAAAAGATACGTGCTGAATCTGTATTGAAGTTTTCTAATAATCAGACTGTATCAGTAGGGCATGTTCTTAAAACGAAAGCTACATCAGGTGCTAACTTTGCAAATGGTACTGTAAGACAGATTGTACAAAACAGTGTAGCTGGACAAGTAACTGTCAAGCTAGATGCTTATGGTGATTTTCCAACAACCGCAAGTTCTAATACTAATAATGTTTATATAAGTGGTAGTACAACACACGGAGGTTGGGCTGGAAATACAGTTTTATTTACAGCAAATACAAATAACGGTTTCTTAGATTTTATAGATGAACTCAATGAAAAGATGACTCTGAAAAACTCAACGTATACAGGAAACGCAAATGGTTTTATAAGAGGGCAAGTTAGTGGTGCTTCTGCTAGAGTTTTAACCGCAGAAAATATTGTAAACAATGTCATGGTGCCTAAGATACCTGTTATGAACTTAGCAAACACATCTTCAACATTTTCTGTAAGAACCGCAACTACAGGTGGTGTTATTAATACTAACTTTAAAAGTTTAGATTTAGAGGTAGAGAATCCATTTACAGATAATGCGAAATCAGTTCATAGTAAAGTAAATGAATCAGCTTTGACTGCCGTGAATGGTTCTAAGAAAACTCTTGTCGTTAGAGGATTTTTAAATACAAGTGATTCTAAAGTATCACCAATCATAGATTTGTCAAGAGCAAATTCATACATTTTAGAAAATGTTATTAACGATAGTTCTACAAATGAAGAGAAGCAAGAAGTTGGTAGTGCAGTAACACGATACTTCTCAAAACCAGTTGAACTTGCTGACGGACAAGATGCTGAAGATTTAAGAATATATGTAACAGCTTATAAGCCTTCAGGTACAAACGTAAAAGTTTATGCACAATTATTAGCATCATCAGATGGTGAGCCTCTCGCTGATAAAGATTACACTTTGTTAACGCAAGCTACATCAGCAAGTGTTATTTCTGATACAGCCGATACAAATGATTTTAAAGAGTTCGAATATACTCTATCTGCAAATACTGATGGACAGAATTTCTTAGGAAGTAATAATGATAATCAGGCGAAACTAAATACCGCTGATAGTAATATTGTTTCGTATAGAACTTCAAGTGGTGTTGTGCATAAGACATATAAAACATTTGCTTTTAAGATTGTTTTGACATCAACATCAAATGCAAGCGTACCTTTTGTAAAAGATTTGAGAGCAATAGCATTACAGGTGTAAAATGGGACTAAGTTATGGAAAAACTGGAAACGGAGAGTTATACAAAGTTAAAAATGAAGAAACTCTCAGAAGAGATAGTAGAAATAGTGCCATACTTGAAACTGATATGAATAGTTTAGAATTATATAGAAGAAGACGAGAGCAAGTAAAACAAAAAGATAAAGAGATACAAGAGATGAAAGAAGAAATTGCTAATCTAAAGGATCTTGTACATTCACTTATTAATAAAGAAGGTTAGATATGACTGTAACCATAGCAAATACAAATCTTGTAGATAGCTTCAATACTTGGAGATTGAATACTAATTTAGCCGCCACGACTATTAGTAACAATGTTGTAACAGTGAGTAAGACTGGTGCAGTAAGAGGTGGAACAACAAAAGGTGATGGACATATAAAAGGTATTTTTAGTGCTAATGATTTAAGATCAAGTGCCATACGAGGTGGTAACACTACAAATCAAAGTGCTATAACTCTTCACTCTAATACAACAATAGAAGCCAGAACTTTTACAATAAATGCAAATACAGAATTTACAGGTAATGTAAATTTTACCACAACGACTACTGATAGAATCATATTAGGAGATATATCACGTATTCGTGTTACAGGTGGTAATTCAGGAGACTTTTTACGAAAGACAGGTGTAGATCAAATAACAGCCGCCCAAATGGGACTTAGACAATTAAGCGATTTATCTTCTAACTCAGCACATATAATTTTATCTTCTTCTAATACTGCTTTCTCAGAAGAACTTAATACACCTGATTTAAGATTTTCAGCAGGTACAGATGGACAAGATGTATTCCGAGTTTATGGTGACGGCGACTCTACAGGAGGTAATTCAGATTTACTAATACAGCTTGTAAGTGCAGATGGAGACAGTAATTTAAAAATTCAAACAAATGCTAATAATACAGTACATACTTTCGGCGCAGATGGTAACTTTCAATCTACTGGTAGACTTACAACTGTAGGTATAACAACATCAGGAACAATATTACCATCAGGAGCATCAGTAAACCTAGGTTCAGGTTCAGCTAAATTTTTAGATGGTAATTTTTCTGGTACAGTAACTACTGATAAGTTAAATATCAGTACAACAGCAGGAGATGGTGTTAGTTCAGATTTATTACCTGCAACTCATAATGCAAGAGATTTAGGTAATACAAACTATCAGTGGAGAAATATTTTCTCATCAGGAACTTCCACACTAAACAACGTAACGATAGGCGGTACTCTAGGTACTACAGGAGATTTAACGGCAGTAAATCTGATAGCGACAGGTGATGTAGATTTAGGTAACGCAACAACAGATACAATCACAGTAACAGGACAATTTGATTCAGATTTGATACCTTCTACAGATAACGCTAGAGATTTAGGTTCTTCTTCAAAAGAATGGAAAGATTTGTATATAGATGGTGTAGCAAATATAGACGAACTCTCAGTTGCAACAGGAAGTGGACAAGGTGTTTCTACTTCACTTATACCGAAGACAGATGGCACACACAATCTAGGTTCAACTAATAGAGAATGGCAAAACCTATTCATAGATGGTACAGCACATATAGACACTTTAGATGTTGATGAAAATGCTACATTCGGTGGTACAATAACAGCTACAAGTGGTACAACAACATTATCAACTGGTGCTATTAGTGTAGCTAACATAACAACATTGAACACAACAGGCTTAGCAAGTCTAGACGGTGGTATAGATGTTGATGGTGTTTTTACAGTAGCAGACTCTTCAGGTAATATGGCAACTACAGGTACAGCAACTGTAGGAGGTTTAACAAGTCTGAATGGTGGTATAGCAGTAGACACAAATAAGTTCACTGTTGCAGATACATCAGGTAATGTAGCTACCGCTGGTTCTCTTACAGTTGCAGGTACAACTACGTTAAATGGTGATGTCACACTAGGTGATAGTAGCACTGACACAGTAACTATAAATGGTACAATTGCCGGCACTTCAACATTTAATAACTTAGCTACGACAGGTGCTACTGATATAGGTGATAATGTCAATGACACACTAACAGTTACTGCTTCAGTAGACTCAAATTTTATTCCTACAGGTACTGTAAATTTAGGTTCTAACTCAAGTAGATGGACAAATGGTTATATAACTAATTTAGTAGGAAGAAATATTACTCTAGGTGCCAGTGGCGATGCTTCTGGAACAAACTCTCTCACAATATTCGGTGACATTACAATAGATGGTGATATCAATCAATCTACAGGACAAACAATCGCCGCCACGGCAGGCGATTTTACTAACGCTACAGTTTCTACATTACTCAATGTACAAGGAAACGCAGATTTAGGTAATGCCGCCTCAGACACGATAACTTTCGCAGGTACTGTAGACTCAGATATTATTCCTAACGGAGCAAGTAGAGATTTAGGTAGTACAAGTGCTAGATGGGACGTAGGATATTTTAACGACATAAACGTAGCAGATGATTTTGCTCTCACAGATGACTTGACAGTTGGTGGAGACGCCGGCGTAACGGGAACGGTATCAGCTGGAGCATTAAATGTGTCTGGTGCAACAAACCTTGCTGGTGATGTTGACTTTGATGGTGCGATAACAAGAGATGGCGGTACTGTTCTATTCGATACAAATGGTGTACTTAATCAAGCATCGATTGCTACAGGTGCTATAGCTTCAGCAAAACTTGCAAGTGTAGTTACAGGTGCTAGTGTAGGTTCAGCATCAGCCGTACCAGTTATCACATTCAATAGTAAAGGACAAATAACGGCGGCAACAACTGCAACAGTAGCAGGTGTTACGGGTTTTGCAGTTGGTAACGCCGCCGACGGAAAAAAATTCACGATTACAACCGCAGATGGTTCTACATTTGATGCGACAGTAGGTGCAGGTTCTATAGGAACAAATGAGATGTCCACAATCTCAGGACTTACCGCAACAACATATGGTTCTGCAACTCAAGTACCTGTCTTAACAGTAAATGCTAAAGGACGTGTTACAGCCGCCTCTCAAGTAGCTGTAGCTGGTATATCAAGCGTTGCTTATACAAGTGCAAACAATAATGTAAGAGTTAGCACAGGTGATGGTAAAACACACGACTTGACAGTTGCACCAGCAACTGATAGCGTAAGAGGTGTTGCATCATTTGATAGTGGAGATTTTGATGTAAGTTCAGGTGCCGTAACACTCAAGAATGCTACAACAGGTGCCGTACTCGCAATAGCAGGTACTGCTAATGAAACTGACGTTTCACGTTCAAACGGTACAGTGACAGTAGGACTACCACAAGATGTAACGATTGCAAGAGATTTAGATGTTACAAGAGATGTGTCTATCACAGGTAATTTATCAGTCGCTGGTACAACAACTACAGTCAACTCAACAACAGTATCTATAGCAGATCCAATATTCGAACTTGGTGCAGACGGCTCAGATGATAATTTGGATCGTGGTATTATCATGAAATATAATAATGGCACAGATGCAAAGAAAGCTTTTATAGGGTTCGATGATAGTGATGGTAAGTTCGCAATGATACCGGATGCTACTGATACTGCATCAGTAATATCAGGTACAGTAGGTACACTAAAAGCTAATATAGAAGGAAATATAACTGGTAATTTAAATGGAGATGTCACTGGTGATGTAACAGGAAATATCTCATCATCTGGTACAAGTGCGTTCTCAGGCACTTTAAATTTAAATGGCGCAACAGTTCAAAATGCCGCCTTTAATCTCACAGGCGCTTTATCAGGTAATGCGACAACAGCAACAACACTACAAAATGCTAGAACAATAGGTGGTGTAAGTTTTAATGGTAGTGCAAATATCAATCTTCCTGGTGTTAATACAGCTGGTAATCAGAATACTTCAGGTAACGCCGCCACTGCTACAAAACTGGCGGCTACAAAAACAATTGGTGGAACAGCATTTGATGGTTCTGGTAACATAGATGTAAAAGTAAAAACAGTTTCTGAAGGTGCATCTACTGCCGATCATTTTCTAACATTTGTTTCTAGTAGCACAACTACAAACGTACAAGATATAAAAGAAGATGCGGATTTAAAATATAAGCCTTCTACAGGAACTTTGACTTCAGCAATAGTATCCGCAGGAACAAACTTCCTCGGTGATACATTTAAAAATACAAGCAATCAAAATGTTATAACAAAGACAGGTACAGGTGTTGGTGAAAACCTATTTCATGGTAATTCAAGTACGTCTTCACAATGGGCGAGTGGAGTAAATATAGACTTGAGATGGAGTACTGATGGTTCTCCAGGAAGTTCTGATCCTAATGCAGGTTCAATTTCAAGTTTAACTGGAGCTGATGCAAGTATTTTTGGTGAACTAAGATTTCCTTCAGGAGGTGTTTTAGTAGCTGAAGGCGATCTTGGCGGCGCTTCTGTTTCAGCAGGTAAATTAGCATCGAATGCAGTAACCACTGTAAAAATAGCGAACGGTGCTGTAACAGGTGATAAGATAGCTAGTGGTGCTGTTACAACAAATAAGATAGGTGCAAATGCTGTTGGTAATGCCGCCATAAACAACAGTGCATCTTTCACTATGGGTGCTTTGACAGTAGATAACATAACACTAGATGGTAATGAAATTGATGTTGGTTCTGGTAATTTAACATTAGATGTTAACGGCGATATCAATTTAAATGCAGACGGCGGTGATGTAATTTTTCAAGATAATACTACAACATATGGTGGTATTAGTAACAGTAGTGGTAATATAAGAATATCATCTGGAAATTCAACAATGCTCACTGGTTCTGGAGCAAATGCGACTTTTGCAGGAAGCTTAGGTGTTAATGGCACTATAACAGCGACTAACGATATTACAGCGTTTGGTTCTTTATCTGATATTACATTAAAAGAAAACATTCAACCTATCGAAAATGCTTTAGATAAAGTTTCAAAAATTCGTGGTGTTACATTCAACTATATTGATACACCAGACAAAAGAGTACCTGGTGTCATTGCACAAGAATTACAAGAAGTATTACCTGAAGCTGTTTATGAAACAGAAAATGGTAAACTCGCTGTTAGATATGATAACACAATAGCATTATTATTAGAAGCTATAAAAGAACTCAAGAAAGAAGTTGAAGAATTGAAAGGTAAGTAAATGGCACTACAATCTTCAGGCGCAATATCAATCAAAAATGTACAAGACGAGTTTTCGCCTACAGGCGGAACAGGAGGCGCAGGAATAAAATTTAGTGAATACTATAGAAATGGTAGTATTATTGCCAGTGATGCAGTAGGAGGAAGTATACCTAATTCGGGTGCAATATCACTAAGTCAATTTAGAGGTGCTATGGATTACTCAGAAGTAACAATCAGTGGTAATCATAACAATTCAAATCTTAGATCCTTAGCAAATGCCGCCGGTTTTAACGGAACTAATCCAGTTCGTATAACAATAAATGCTGGATATTATTTAGCAACTACAACAAGCAATTATGGAATGAGAACAGGTTCTTTTCCTAGTGAATTAAAAGTAGATAATTATGCTTACATTATGGGTAAAGGAGGAACAGGCGGACAGGCTCCTAGTGCAGGAGGTTCAGGTGGAGGACATGCTCTTCTTCTTGAAACAAATGTAACACGATGGAATAACCTTAGTAACGGAACTTGTTCCGCCGGTGGAGGTGGAGGAGGTTCAGGTAGATATAACGATAGCGGTTCTGTTAGATCCGCCGCCGGTGGAGGTGGAGGTGCTGGAGGTGGTGATGGCGGACGTGCCGCCGGTGGTGGATTTGTTGGTGGTGGTGCAGGTAGTAATTCTGGAGGAGGCTCAGGTAGTACTGGTAGTATTGCACACTCGGCGGCAGGAAGTGCTGAAGGTAGTAATATTGCAGGACGTGGTGGTACAGCTGGTGGAGGAGGAGGCGGCTGGGGCCGAGATCAAAATAAAGGTAATACAACGAGAACGACAGCAGGCTCCGGTGGCGGAGGTGGAAGAGCATTTCCTGGAACTGGTGGCGGTGGTGGTAGTAATCCTGGCTTTGCAAATCCTGGAGGTGGTGGAGGAAGTTCTACTGGTGGAGGCGGGGGTGGCTCCACTCATACCGGCGGTGGTGGCGGTGGTTGGGGTTCTTCTGGTGGTGGCGCCGGTGGAGGCGGCGGTGGTGGCGGTGGTAGAGCCGTACATCGAAACGGAAGAAGTATTTCACACAACAACAATAGATTTCATGGATCAATAGCAGGATAATTATTATGTATATGAACGCAGATATGATGAAGAAAACACTTAATTTATGTGATGAAGCTCACAAAGGATATGAAATAGGACTTAAAATATTACAGGATAAAGGATATCTATCTTTATATAATGAACATGGAGAAAGTCATGCAGGTTTGATGACAATCCCTGAGTGGTTGCTTGTATATAGAACATTTGTTAATTCATATTGGCCCGAAGATAAAGTAAAAGAATTAGAAGATGCATACTCTCAAGAAGATAATGAAAATGATGTAACACCGAGTTTTAAAAATGATACAGCATTATTAAAACAATTGTCAGATGTTTATGTTACTACTACTAAAGATAGAAATCCAGATTTAACAGAAGAAGAAATAAAATCTAAAGATAAACAATGGTGGTTTGACGAGAATCAAGGTCCATATGGTTATTCATTTTGGATGATTGATAAAACAAAACCAGCACCTATTGAAGCCGTAATATATTGGAATAATCATACTGTAACAAATGATTGGTATATAACAATAGATGGTTATGAAACACAAGGTACAAAAGAAGTATTAAATAACAAGACTGTAGAAGAAATAAAAGCTAGATTAGATGAATTAGTTACAGAGAGAGTAGGAGAACCATTAGCTTCTCAAGATGTAGAACCTGTTGACTTTGATGAATATGGTGGAGTAATAATGAATAAAAGTATGAAAGACGCTGATGATGAAGATACTTTTATGGTTACAGATCATCTAGGCAATTCAGTTGCGGTAGATGGTATGGAGAAAGCTATAGAAACTGCTACAGCATATAGAAAGGCTAAAGCAGAGTTTCAATTATCTTTTTTCATATGGAGAAAAATAACTGAACCAGGTGGTTATTTTGCTTGGAGAGAAGAGAATATAGCAGATTACTTATAGTACTCATATTATAAATAGTACATAAACAAAGGTGTTAAGATGGGTGCTAAAGCTAACATAGTCGTGGATCAAGGTACAGATTTCGCAACAACAATCACTGTTAGAGACAATAGTGGTGTTGCTGTAAATCTTACAAACTACACCGGACATGGACAAATAAGAAAACATTATACTTCAACTGTTGCACATAATATGCAGATAGTATTTGAAAGTCCAAGAGAAAGTGGGCAATTAACAATGAAGCTATCTAGAGGACAGACAGCAAACTTAGCTTCGGGAAGATATGTTTATGATGTAGAAGTAACAGATAGTGCAAACACACGTTCAAGATTGATAGAAGGCATAGTCACAGTAACACCACAAGTAACACGCAGTAACGAGAGTACATAAAAATGGCGGACTTTGATGTTACGCTAGGTTCAAATAAAGGTAACTTAAATGTAGAGTTCGATAAACCTACGCAAGATTTAACTTTAAAGAATCAGGCGGCTACTAAGACAAATATAAGAGACTTCAACGATGTTGATAGCAACACTTTTCAAGGTGCACCGGCGGCGAATGGTGAGTCTATACTTGTCTATAATGCCAATACAAAACTCTTTCAGTTACGCTCAGGTAATATAAGACTTAGAGAAAATCCAGCACATTATTCAGGATTAAAGTATACAGCCGAAGGTGCTTTTATACCTGACACAAACAATGCTTACGATTTAGGTTCTCCAGGAAGAAGATTTAGAACACTATTCTTATCTGGCGAAACAATTAAGTTAGGTAATTTAAATCTTTCTGATTCAGGTGATACAATCACTATCACAAAAGATACTATTATCGATGGTGTTATTCAGAATGTTGTTATTGGTACTCTCAGCACACAAACTCTAAACACAGATAATTTTGAAGCCGCCAATCTAGTAGCGAATAGTACATTTACTGTAGAAACACCAAGAGCCTTTTTTAATCAAGGTATGACTGTAAAGTCGGGTGTCATACAAGCGAGTAATACACATCTTCATGCAAATAATATATCGATAAGAAATAATCTAACTGTCAACGGTGCTATCATACTCAGAGGTAGCACAATGAATCTTGGTGATGGCGGTGATGTCATAAATCTTGGTGCTACAGTTAATACTAGTATTTTACCTACAAGTTCTAATTTGCTTGATATTGGTGCGCCTGCACAGAAATACGCAAATGTATTTACAACAAGCGTAAAAGGTTTACAAACACCAACAGAAGGTACAGATGGTGCTAATAAAGCATATGTAGACGATAGTATAGGCAATATAAGCACAACGGCAGATGGCACAACACTAGGTACTGGTTTCAATACACTGAATGATGGCGCATCAGTAGGATTTCAAGCTAGTGATAATTTAATATCCACTCTTGATAATATCAATGAGACAGCTTTTAATATTTTTAAAAATACATATGTTCGTGATGTAACTTTTGCTTCAGATAAAACATCAGGTGGTGCTGGCACGACTGTTACTCTTACATTGACTGTAACAGGAAATGCAACTAGATTTGATATTAATTGGGGCGATGGTTCTACTGATACTGACGTAACTGATACAACACCGAGTCATACATATACATCAAATGCAGGTTCTCCATATACAGTTGTAGTTACTGCTAGAAATCATAATGCTATTTCAGGTTCTAAGGGAAGTTCAGCATCTTTTACAAGAACAAATTTCATAACAATATTCTTAGCTGATCCAGTTCCTTCATTTACTATTCATGATGCATCGACAGATGGTAACTTAATAACAACAACATCTACAGGTGTACCGGTATATTTAAATAATACAACGACTAATATACCAAATACAGCTATTACAGCAACTTTCTCCGTAAATTGGGGAGACGGCACTGCTACTGAAAATGTTACAGGAAAAACAGAAAATGGTGGACCTCAAGGTGGTAGGTTAGCACACACATATACAAATGCATCAGGTACAGGAAGACATACAGTAACACTAAACGTAGTTAGTTTTGATGCTGGTGATCCTTCTGTTCTGCCTCTCAGTACAACTTCATTGATAAAAGTATTTGATGCTTCTATAGCATCACCTAATCATCTAGGTACAAAGACAATATCGCTCAACACTTCTTCTGTTGGTACGAATCCTAAAGTTGCATCAGGTTTTACAACAAACGGTGTTTCAGGAACAAACGCTGGTGATAACGTAACTCGCTATACTACATCAGGTGCAATTGCAACTGCCGCCATGGGCTCATTTTTCTTTCAAGCAGATGGTGGTACTCTAAGTGCATTTGTAGATGGTAGTGCAGACGGACAAAAAGCTATTACTAATGCAAATGATGAAGGAACTTTTACAAGTCTCATCATTGACGATGAGCAAGATTATAACAGCTTTGATGCAGATGGCAATACTGTAGCAGTAAATAGTAGAATATATGCTCCAGGATTATTCGAAGGTTATAAAGCACGAATATCAAAGAGTAATTTCTCAACAGGCTTACACTCTCTTCAATTACAATCAACTGCTGGTAATACTAACACATTGAAGTTTATCAGAGATGATGTAACAATAACACCTACAACAAGTGTAGGTTCTGCAACACTTACACAGGCGTCAGCTGGTACATTATCTTATATATCAGGTATACCTTACTATACAAATGATGCAACACTCACTCTTGCTGGTGTAACTGTACAAAGTTTTACAGGACAAACTTTTCAAGACACAACATCACCTGTAGTAGTAGAAAACTCTACTGACTTAGAAGGCACATCAGGTAATGCAATAGGAACAAATAACTTTACATACGCAAATATAGATGGTAGTACAACTATGTTAGAAAGTGGTACACCAAAAGTAAATATAGGAACAGCATCACCTTACGCTCTAGGTAATCTTACAGTAAATGTAAATGGTGGCGGTAAACGTGTAGAAAGATTACAAGTAAAAGCAAAGAACTCAAACGGAACTGGTAGTGCTGTAATATTAGCATCGCCTGCAATACAAGCATATAATGGTAGTAAATCGTTTGATGAGACTGCGATACCTGTATCAGACTCACTAGGTGCTGGCTTTGATAATGATGCCAAACGTATTCATAGTTTGACTGGTGGTGCAGTAGCATTTAGTAATTCTACTGATTACTTTGCAGATAACGCTTTTACAGGTGCCCAAACAGTAGCAGGCACAACTGAAGCGATAGTGCGATACGATACACTAAAGCACTTCACAACTGATTTGTCAAGTGGTTATTTACCAGCTGGACCTAATTTAAATACAGGACGTTCAGGTGCCCAACATTTTGTTTTTGCTTTCAAGAGAACAACTGTTTCACGTTTTAGTATTACGCTTACGGGTAAAGTATCAGGACTTTTTGTAGCTGTTCCTAATACTGCAATGGATACAGCATCAGGTATAAATGGTTGGGGAGATGCGTCAATACAATATGCAGGTTCTGGTGTTCCTGGTTCAGACACAAGTAACGGCGGTAACGGAAGTAACGGTATTGCAGAAACAGGTTCTGATAAAATTATAGATGGTACAAATTATAGTAATCAAACATTTACAATGACACTTGGTACTGTGTCTTCATCAAACTCATTTAATAATCAGATACTTATCTCTATAGTCCTAAATAGTGATGATAGTTTAACTGCACTATCGATAGGAGTACCGAGTTAATGGCAATATCTGATTCACAGAAAGTAGATTATTTGTGGAAAAAGCTTGGTTATGGTAAAGCTAAGACTGACACAAATACCAATAAGAAAGCGCCTAACGAAGCGATAGACTCACCTTTGCTGATGAGAGGTGATATCATATGGGCTCAAGCAGACTTGATACCATCTACGATACCCGATGCAACTAATACTCATGTAAGAGTTTACAAGGCTACTACAGCAATAGAAACTACAGAAGATAATACAGCAACAGCAAATAGAACTTGGAAAACAGGACAAACAGATTGGATACCAACACAGTTTGGTTCTACATATCTTGTCAAAGTATATACTGATTCGGCAGGGGCGGCAAATGCACCTTCAACAGGCACACAGCTTTTCGCAACTGGTTCTGGTAATGATGATGAATGGTTCTTTGACTATGAGGCTGGTGTACTACATTTTATAGGTTCAAATATACCATCGTCAGTCTCAGGTAAAAAAGTTTTCATAGAAGGTGCTAGATACATAGGTGCAAAAGGTATAGCTTCTGCTAATAACATGACTACACTAGGTGCTAAAATTGTACAAGCAAATACCATCTCTATGGCGAATACTACATCAACATCATCACTAAAAATAACAGGTGCAAATAGTACTGTAAAATCAGCAAATGTTGTTATAGAAAAAGTTGCAACTATAGGAGAACTTAGATTAGGTAATCATATAGATAATGGTGTACTTATAGGAAGAACATTTAATAAAAGAGTAGGTTTTGTTGCACCAGGAAGTTTTGGAACAGTTTTTCAAATCGCCGCCAATGGTACACCTACTTTTACTAATCTAACAGGTGGTAGCTACTAATTATGAAAGAGTGAAATGAGTGATTATTCATATATAAATCCAAAATCTTTTGAAGAATCTAGCAATCAAGCCATAGCAGAACTACATGAAACTATAATAACTTTACGTGCTAGAATATTTACTTTAGAAAAAGAAGTTAAAGATGAAAAAGAAAAATTAAAACATGCGAAAAATGATGTTTTACTTAAAGAGAAAGCTTTCGATAACGGTTTAAAATTATTAAATACAGGTGATGAAGAATTATTAAGATTGAGAAAAGAAGTGAAATATTATGAAGATAATATAGATTTGGTATGGAAAAGAAGAATACGTCCTGAAAAACTTAAACAAGAAAAAGAAGAAAAAATTAAAAAAAGTGTCATAGGTAGACTTGGTGCAGTAGGTTGGCAAAAGATTATAACTGATTTAAAACGAGCTTTTGATAGAGATAGAAAAAAATTCGAACAAACTCAAACTAAATACAGTAAATTAGTAGAAGATAATGAAAATATGCCTGTTCCTGACTCTGTTATGCAGTCAATAGACGAAAGAGTAACGGATTTGCAGAATGAATTAAAGCTTGCAAAAGAAGATTTAGAGTATTATAAAAAATTTATTAAAGATAAGTCTGTAATAACAAAGAGACTAAACGCTACAGGAAGACAACAACGTAAAAGTTTAAGAGAACAATTAGGTATTAAGAAATAATAATTATTATAAATAAACAATAGATTAACTTAAAGAAGAGAATTTAAGGAGCTTTTCAAATGGCAAGTGTTAACACAATTATAATAAAAAACTCAGCCGTAACTGGTAAAACACCAGTTGCCTCTGATTTAGAAGTAGGCGAATTGGCTCTGAATACGGCTGATGGTTTACTTTTTACAAAGCAAGCTGATAGTACAATTATCAAGATAGCAGGAGATAATCTATCTTTAACAAATGAAGTTGTAAATGATGGAGCCGCCAACGAAGGTGCTAAAATAAATCTTATCAACGCTCTAGCATCAGGTAACGTAAACGAAGGATCGTTTACAATCGAAGGTTCTTCCACTGTACAAGTAACTCATGACTCAACAAATAATAAAGTCGTACTAAGTTCAGGTGGTGGAACAGTTACAGGTATATCCTCAGGAGGCACAACTGTTAATCCAGCATCAGGAGTTATAGACTTTGTTGGTGGGAATGGTATTACTGTAACTGCTAATGATGGCACTGATGCCTTAACTTTAGCAATAGGTGGTGCTGATAGTAGTTCAAATGCAGTTTCCGGTGTCAAGACATATTCAACACAACAGATATTCAACGCTGGACTTACAACAGGTAATGGAGCTACTAGTGCAGGATTCATTCACTTTTTAGAAGATAGTACCGATGGCACTAACAAAGTAATATTGCAAGGTGCATCAAGTGGTAGTGATATAACCTTAACTCTTCCTGTTGTAACAAGTACAACTCTTGTAGGTGAAGCTGGTGCCCAAACTCTTACAGAAAAAACACTTACCGCACCAACAATTAACGGCGTAGTTGGAGGTACAACTACTTCACAGACAATTACAACACTTAACACATCAACTATAAATCTTGGTGGGGCGGCAATAACATCAACAGCCGCCGAACTTAACTTACTTGATGGTGTAGCAGGACTTGTACAAGCTGACTTTACAAAACTGGCGGCAGTCGATGCAACGGCAGCCGAACTTAATATATTAGACGGAGATACTTCTGCTACATCTACCACAGTTGCTGATGCAGACAGAGTAGTATTGAACGACAATGGTACTATGGTACAGGTTGCCGTAACAGACTTGGCTGCCTACTTTGACGATGAAATCACAGCAATGCCTAATCTTGTTGCAACTGGTGCGTTAAACTCAGGTACTATTACTTCTGGTTTTGGTAACATAAACAACGGCGCTTCAACAATAACTACAACAGGACAAATCAGTGGTGGCGCTCTTGTAGTTGATACTATAACAGTTGATGGTTCAACAGTAACTGCATCAGGAGATTTAACACTAGATAGTGGTGGTGATATCGTTTTAGATGCTGACGGCGCAAACGTAACAATAAAAGATGCTGGCGCATCAGTATTAGATATTGCAAACAGTTCAGGAGACGTAGAACTTACAGTTAGCACAGCCGACAAAAACTTTGCAATCAAAGGAACAGATGGTAGTTCAGGCATAACAGCCTTAGACATAGACATGGCACTTGCAGGTAAAGCAACCTTTAATGGTGAAATAGTCACAACAAGCTCTATTACTGGTGGTTCTTTAGTTGCAGATGGTACAACAATAAACAACTCAACTATAACTGATACTGGATCCAACTTTAAAATAGACGCTTCCGGTTCAATTAATCTTGATGCCGCCGGTTCTGGAGCCGTGGGTACTATTTCGTTTGCAGATGCTGGATTAAACTATGGTATAATCTTACCAAGTGCTAATGACGATTTCATGCTTCGTCCAGCACAAACTGATAAAGACATAATACTTCAAGGTAATGATGACGGTTCTGTAATAGATATGTTAAAGCTAGATGCTAGTGATGCAGGTAATGCAACATTTAGTGGCTCAATAACATCAACAGCAGGAGATGTAACCATAACAGCTGGTGATTTAAATATCACTAAGAGTGCATCTGAACAAGCAGAAATAAATCTTTTTGAAGCTACTGGCGCAGGCACTAACAAAATCACAGTAAAACCTGCTACAGCAACTTTAGGTGGTGATACTGTTCTTACTTTACCGGCAGAAACTGGCTTAGTAATTACAACCGCATCTTCAAACATAGTTAACGCAAACATAAGTGGATCGGCGGCAATAGCAGATAGTAAGCTTGCTAAAATTACAACAACTGATAAAGTTGGTGCCCAATCTATCGATATAACTTCAGCAACAGACGGCTCTTCTGGTGGCGGCGCATTTGCTCTAGCTGATGATGACTTTTTCTTGGTACATGACACTGGTGCTGGAGCTACTAAGAAAGTATTGATGTCACAACTAGAAACTTATGTTGGTATCGGTGCAGGTGGTTTAGCAATCACAGCAATTGACATAGATGGTGGTACAGATATTGGTGCTGATCTTGTAGATGGTGACTTGTTCATTGTTGACGATGGTGCAAACGGAACAAATAGAAAATCTGCAATATCTAGAATTGGTGATTATATCTTTAATAAGATATCAACCGCCACAGCCACGGACATATCTATAACCGATGCTGGTGTTGCTACTATTAATCCTAATTCTGTTGCAATGGGTACTGACACAACTGGTAACTATGTTGCTACTATAGCTGTTGGTTCAAACTTACAAACAACTGGCGCCTCTACAGGCGAAACTATAGCACACACAATCAACTTAGCTACAAATCCAGACATTGCAGGAACATTAGCTGTTACTGGTGATGTCACAATGGACGCATCTGCTAGTGTTGCTGGTAATCTAACTGTTACAGGAAACTTAGAAGTAAACGGTACAACAACTACTGTTAATACTGATAACTTATCAGTAGAAGATTCACTAATCGAACTTGCGAGAGGTAACACCTCTGATACACTAGACGTAGGGTTCTTTGGAAATTTCGGCGCCGGCTCAGATGTTGATCAAGCAGGTTTAGTAAGAGATGCAGATCATGGTTCAACAGTAAACGGTGTAACACTACCTAAACCTTTCGTACTATTTACCGATCATGATACTACTCCTGATTCTGGAACAGTTAACTTCACAGGTACAGAAGGAACAGATTGGAGCTATGCACCTCTAGCAGTTGGACATATATCACTTGGTGCATCAGGAGCCGCCGGTACTGCACATATCAAAAGATTAACCGCAGGTTCTGGCTCACTAGCAAACATTGTTGGTGAAATAAAGCACTTCAAGATAGATGGTGGAACATACTAATAAATAGTTGACAAGCTAACGAATCTATTATATAATAGATAGCTATAAATGTAAATGTATCCTTTTTTAAGGATTTTTAGGAAGACGGCTAGATATGCCTAGTGTTAATGTAATAACCTTAAAACGGTCCGCCGTTAAGGGTAAAGTCCCTACAATTAGTAACCTGACTTCAGGTGAATTGGCAGTTAACACTAGAGATGGTAGACTATATTCAGCAAACACTACTCACGTATATGAAATAGGTGCAAATCCCCATAACCTAACAGTGGGTTCTGGTGGATTTTCTATTGCAAATGGTAATATTACATTTCCTAGTGCAGATGGTACTGAAAATCAAATACTTAAAACAGATGGAGCAGGCACTCTTTCATTTCAAGATGCAGGCTCAATAGGTACAACCAATCTAACTCTCACAGGTAATACAGCTTTCTCAGGCAACAATATCTTTGCTGGTACTGTTACTTTTAATGAAGAAGTAACATCAACACAACAATTTAACTTTGAAGGACCGGTTACATTTAAAGGTGACGCAGTTTATCAAGGTTCTTCAAGACACACCGCAAATGTTTCCATTCGTGCTTCTCTCGCTGTACAGCAATATGAATTTACATCTAATACAGGACAAACATTATTTAAAGGTACTTCAGATAGTCAAGGACTTTTAAGTTATACTCCTGGTAATATATCAGTATATAAAGATGGTATAAAATTACGTCCCACTATAGACTTTGCAGAAACGGATTCTGGCACTGTTACACTTCAAGACGGAACATCTAATAATAATATTATTACAATTGAACAATATGGTTCAAATCATTTTCAACATTACACTTATGTTGCAACAAACGGACAAACAACATTTACAGGTGCTGACTCTACAGGAAAAACATTATCATATACTGCACAAAATCCTTTAGGCGGTGGTGTTAAAGTATATCTAAACGGTGTAAGATTACGAGCAAATACAGATGTTGTAGCAACAAACGGAACAGATGTTGTTCTTCAAGATGGTACAAGTAATAATGATGTTGTGATGATTGAATCTTTAGGTGCTTATCCTTATCAATCATTTGAATATACAGCAATCAAGGGACAAACAACATTTAACGGACTTGATAGATTTGGTAAACAGTTAGAATATGAAATAGACAAAGCTACAGTCTACTTAAATGGTGTAAAACTTAAAGAAGGCACAGACTGGACTGCTATTAATGGTGAAAGAGTTGTATTACAAGAACCTGTTTCAAATAATGATGTTATAACTATTGACTCACATGGACCGGAACCTGCAATCCTTTCCGCTCAAAATGAAATTCATTATGCTAATACAACAGTTCTAAAAACAAAAGAGATTTTATTATTTGACGATTTATCATCAACAGTTGTAGATCAATTTCCTACAACAGATTTCATTTCAGCACAATATCTTATACAAGCTACAAATCCAAACGGCGTATCATTTGCCACCTACAATGTTGCACATGATAGAGGACAATCATTCTTATCAGAATTTGGACGTATAAATAGCAATGGAAGTATTATGACAGTTACCTCAGATGTTTCTGAGAACTTGTTAAGAATTAAGGTTGAGCCACAGACAACAAATACAAAGCTTAAAATTCAAGCTACAAGAATGAGGAAAGCAAGATAATGGCAAAGAGTAAGGCAAGAATATTTGCAGATTTAGCAGATAAGTATTCGCAAGTATCAACGACAGCAACAGGTACAGCAATACAAACAGTTGACTCTGTACAAGCTTTAGATACTAGTTCTGTAGTTTTTAATATTATGGCAACAAAAGGAACCGACTTTCATTATTGTACTGTAGTAGTCGCTATGACTTCAGCTACAGATTGTGACTTTACACAGTTCGGTGATATTCAATCTTCTAATCTCGTTACTTTTACGGCAGACTCAGACATAGGTCCTCCTAGAATTTTAAGACTCAGAGCAACGCCTGCAACTACTGGTACCCTAAATCTAAAAATAACACGCATAGGCGTTGCTAGATAACTCTTATTATAAATAAGAGAAATTAGACGGATAGGGAAATCTAATGGCATCTTCAAAAGAATTTGTAGTCAAACATGGTTTGGCTATTGGAACACCAAGCAATATAGTTTTCAATTCAAGCGGAGTTTTACAAGCTTCAGCAACGGCAAACGCAACAATCAATATAACAGGTTTCGATATTGATGGTGCTACTGACATAGGAGCAGATTTAGTCGATGCTGATTTGCTCATTGTTGATGATGGTGCTGGAGGTACGAATAGAAAAACAGCACTATCAAGAATCAAGAAATATGTTTACTCAGCCGTATCAGGTGACGCAACAGTAAGTGATACTGGTGCTTTAACAATCGCCGCCACATCAATTGAGAACTCTATGTTAGCAGGTTCTATTGCTAACGATAAATTGTCAAATTCTACAGTAAGCTTTGGTGGAGTTTCATTGGCACTCGGTGCGTCAGACGCAACACCAGCTTTTGATTTGTCAGATGCTACAAATTATCCCACAAGTTCTCTATCTGGTACTATCACAAACACACAGTTAGCAGGTTCTATTGCTAACTCAAAACTAACTAATTCAACTATTACAGTTACAGATGGCTCTAACTCTACTGCAACAGCGTTAGGTGGTACAATAACTTTTTCTGGTACTGCAAACGAAACTACAGTCTCAGAAAGTTCAGGTACAGTCACAGTAGGTTTACCAGATAATGTTACGTTAGCATCAAATCTAAACGTAGGAAAAAATGTAGTCATTAGTGGTAACTTAACAGTATCAGGAACACAAACTGTAATAGACACTAATACTTTAAATGTTGGTGATAATATTATCACACTGAATAGTGATGAGACAGGTACAC